>Ga0207938_1000035_pt1 | contig 20147 bp, 18 predicted proteins | sample LakMenEpi15Mar12_FD_150671 | JGI IMG/M metagenome (GOLD analysis project Ga0207938, IMG submission 150671) | Freshwater microbial communities from Lake Mendota, WI - 05MAR2012 deep hole epilimnion (SPAdes) | ecosystem: Environmental > Aquatic > Freshwater > Lake > Epilimnion/Euphotic zone ...
CTCCCGACCCCAGGACAAGATATAATTCACTTTTTGGAAGCAACCGCTTGCATGATTCAAAATCTTGTTGATTTTGAACCAATACCGTAACACTTGAATGATTAAGAATGAATTTAAGCGCAGATTTTACAAAAGGCCTTAGGAAACGAGCCTTAATATGGCGCGATGTAAAAATATACCCAAATCCATTAATAGCATTAACGCTGGGTATTCCACAAAATCTAGCTATGGCTGCTCCATATAATGCCGGCTTCAACGCCACATTATGCACAAGCGATGGTCTAAATTTTCTAAATGCAATAAGTAAATCAAAAATTGTCTTAATCTCAATGAAAGGATTTAAGCTTCCACGTTTAAACCTTACCAAGAAAGTATTTATGTCAGCTATTTTTGATTTATTTTTTTTTGAAAATTCTGTCGTTGCCACAGCAACGTCAAACCCTGATGATTGGGCCTGAAGACATAAAGAGAAGCGATGACTTAAAAAATATTCAGACTTTGCAACAACATACAAAAGCTTCATAACACTTTCAAAGCACCTTCAAATATTTTTTTAACTGGCGCTGCAACTTGAACAAAATCCCCACTAATTGTCGCCTCACCTACTGATTTGCGCTCACTCAACTGCAAAAAGGAAAAATGTTCTTTTTTCAAACGCTCCGACCAAAACAAAGGTAAAAAAGTTTGAACGTACAAACTGCCATTATTTTCATTGATATTATGTTTGGGGGAAAAATAACGGTATGCATAATCATATGGAATAGTATCATCTTCTGCGGTCAACACAATTCGATCGTAATCAAGACGCGCAATTCTGTTAAAATCAGCCTCTAGATTTGCAAGCTCCTCAACAGTGCGTAACTCAACCACGCATGTTTTTCCCATTTCACGAACAGACACAGGCATAATATCAAACGCTTGATTTAACCGTTCTGGCATTTCCGTAATTTCCAAACAAAGCTTTGGAACAGAAACCACCACAGTGTCTTTTTTTGTTTGAACTTCAAACGAACCGCCAGATGTATACAGAATTTCTTGCTCAACAGCATGATGCTTAGCAACACCCAGCAAGCCATGGCTAATTGGCCAAATACTGCCATCTTTAGTTAAAGTCTCAACCCAAACTTGGCCTTTTTCTTTCCAAACGAAACACGTAACCGTTTGACAAAGCTCAACTGCAACTTTAGCTGCTAGCTCATGATCAAGTTTTTTTGGAACATCAACAATAGCAGCAGCGTGCCCCTGAAAAGGAACATCTGCAAAGCAATCATAAATACAGTAATTCAGGGTTAACATCGCCCACCTTAGGTATTCATTGTCTGGAAAAAGTCATGGTTAGTCTTGCTAAATTTAAGCTTATCCAGCAAAAATTCCATCGCTTCAACCGTACCCATAGGATTAAGAATACGACGCAACACCCACATTTTAGCAAGCTCTGCCTTATCTGTTACCAGCAATTCTTCCTTACGTGTACCCGACTTATTAATATCAATTGTTGGGAAAACACGCTTATCTGAAAGCTTGCGTTCAAGTACAATTTCCGCATTTCCGGTACCTTTGAATTCTTCAAAAATAACTTCGTCCATACGTGATCCAGTATCAACCAAAGCCGTAGCAATAATTGTTAGAGAGCCACCTTCTTCAATATTTCGTGCAGCACCAAAGAAACGTTTTGGACGTTGCAACGCGTTTGCATCGACACCACCGGTCAAAACCTTGCCTGATGAAGGAACCACCGTGTTATATGCACGCGCCAAACGAGTAATAGAATCAAGAAGAATAACAACGTCTCTTTTTTGTTCAACCAAACGCTTTGCTTTTTCAATAACCATTTCAGCAACTTGAACATGTCTAGCCGCTGGTTCATCAAAAGTTGAACTGACGACTTCGCCTTTTACCGACCTTGCCATGTCTGTTACTTCTTCAGGACGTTCATCAATCAATAAAACAATTAAGTAAACATCTGGATGATTTGTGGTAATAGAATGCGCGATGCTTTGTAACATCACAGTTTTACCTGTTCTAGGTGGCGCAACAATTAACGCACGTTGCCCCATACCCATTGGGGAAACCAAATCTATAATTCTAGATGTAAAATCCTTAGAAGGCTTACCTTCGCCATACTCAAGATTCAAACGTCTATCTGGATATAAAGGAGTCAGGTTATCAAAATTAATACGATGACGTATTTCTTCTGGCTCTGAAAAATTAATTTTTTTAATTTTTATTAATGCAAAGTAGCGCTCACCTTCTTTGGGAGCACGAATTTCACCTTCTACACTATCACCTGTACGAAGCCCAAGCCTGCGCACCTGGTTTGGCGAAACATAAATATCATCGGGACCTGGCAAATAGTTTGATTCAGGAGAGCGAAGAAAACCAAAACCATCCTGCAAAATTTCTATGACTCCATCGCCATAAATTGCAATATCTTTTTCAGCTAATTTTTTTAATATTGCAAACATTAAATCTTGCTTACGCAAGCTGCTTGCACTCTCTATATCATGCTCTTCAGCAATAATTAAAAGCTCAGCTGGGGTTTTCTTTTTTAAATCTTGTAAATGCATAAATTCTCTCAGAAAGGTCTTACTATAACAAATATGACTATTAAAATTAGAAGGACGGTGGGAATCTCGTTGATGGTTCTAAAGAACTTTGAAGACTTAGAGCAAACACCTTGTTTAAGTTGTTTCCTCCAACTGCCTAGCTTGAAGTGAAACATAATTAACAAAAATACGCAAGTAAGTTTTGCATGAACCCAGGGTGCACCTGAGTAACCTGGCATAAATAGCAACAAAACACCTGTAAAAATCACCATATGCATTGCTGGCTGCATAATCATTCGAAAAAGCTTTTCCTCCATCACCTCTAACATTTTTCCATTCTCAGGATACTCTGTGTGATACACAAAAAGCCTTGGCAAATAAAACAAGCCTGCCATCCATGCAACAATAGAAACAATATGCATTACCTTAATCCAGGCGTAATACTCAAAAATAAAATCCATTATTAATTTTCTAAAATTCTAAATACCCACTGGGAATGTACCATAAATTTTGTTAGGGTGAACCACGTACTAAATTTTAAGTTTACAAAGGAGAGTTTTGTGAAAGGTTTTTTAATAGCTTCAATTCTTAGCACATCAATGTTATTTGCCAATGGTGGCGGAGCAGGATTTGACATGATGCAACTCATTCCGTTGGTCCTTATCTTTGTCATTTTCTATTTCCTTATTTTACGCCCACAGCAAAAAAAGACTCGGGCTCATCAAGAGGTTTTAAAAGAATTACGTCGTGGCGATCGCGTTGTAACAGCTGGTGGTCTTTTAGGAACTGTTGATAAAATTATTAACGATGGTGAAATTAGCCTTGAAATCGCTGACAATGTAAAAGTTCGTGTTGTTAAAGCAACAGTAACTGAAGTTCTTGCAAAAACTCAGCCAGTTGCCGAAACTGTGAAAACTACTGCAGCTAAAGTAGCAGCTCCTAAAACAGCAAAGCCTGTTTCTGCTAAACCTACAAAAGCAATTAAAAAAGCAGCAACTAAAGCTAAAGCAGCAACAAATTCTGCAGTTAAAAAAACAGCTTCAAAAAAACCAACCAAAAAATCTAAGTAAGTGAATAAAAACCCATGATGTTATTTGGATTATCTCAAACACGCAAAATTACAATTATTGCGACTTGCGTAGCCGGCATACTTTTTTGCTTACCTAATATGGTAAGCAAAGAACTTGCTGAAAAATTTCCTTCTTGGTTACAGAACACAGTAAGTCTTGGACTTGACCTAAGAGGTGGATCACACCTTCAGTTAGAAGTTGATTTAAAAGCTGTTAATGCAGAATTTTTAAGTAATCTTCTTGCTGATGTTCGTGGCGCTCTCCGCAAAGAACACATAATGTACTTGAATCTTCGTGTTGAAGGAAGAGAAAGCAATCCTAAGCTTTTTTTTGATTTAAAGGACATTTCCAATAAAGATAAAATTTCCAACATCATCAAAAAAATTGACTCGTCACTTCTAACACAAGTTTCAGAACAGGGACAAGTCAGCATTACTGTTGACCCAATTGCTGCACAAAATCGTTCAAAATTAATTATCGAGCAATCAATTGAAGTTATTCGTCGTCGTATCGATGAAACAGGCACTAAGGAACCAACAATACTACGTCAAGGAAATGATCGTATTATTATTCAGCTTCCTGGTGTTGACGATCCTCAAGAAGTTAAAAAACGTCTTGGTAAAACCGCAAAAATGACTTTCAATATGGTTGATAGTGGCGCACAAAATACAGGTCATGCAGGACCTGACTCAACTATGATGGATTATATTCGTGGCGGAGAAGAAGACGGCGCACATAAAATTGCAGTAAGAAACCAGGTTTCGGTAAGTGGCGATAATTTAGTTGATGCGCAGGCTACAACGGATCCTCAAACTGGTCAAATTGGTGTTTCATTGCGCTTTAACAATGTTGGAGCTCGTAAATTTGCTGATATTTCAGCCAACAGCATTGGTAAGCAATTCGCCATTGTATTAGATGGAAAAGTACTGACTGCACCAGTATTTAGATCAGCCATTCCAAATGGCAATGCAGAAATATCAGGTGGGTTTCGAACCATCAGAGAAGCAAATGAATTGGCTTTGCTGTTACGTGCAGGTTCTCTGCCCGCTCCTTTAAAAGTTGTTGAAGAACGCACAGTTGGCCCAAGCCTTGGCGCAGATTCAATTCATGATGGACGCAACGCTACTGTTATCGCGTTCCTAATGGTTTCTGTCTTTATGTTCCTGGGCTATTCTATGTTTGGTCTTTTTGCAAACCTAGCATTAGTCTTTAACATGGTCCTACTTTTTGCAGGTCTTTCTTTGTTGCAAGCAACGCTTACTCTTCCAGGCATTGCTGGCATTGCAATGACCATTGGTATGGCTGTTGATGCTAACGTGTTGATCTATGAACGAATAAAGGAAGAACTAAGAGCAGGCACTGCAGCCTTAGCTGCCATTGAAGCAGGCTATGAGCGAGCAATGACCACCATTATAGACTCTAACCTTACCACGCTTATTGCAGCGGGTGTGCTGTATGAATTTGGTTCAGGTCCTATTCGCGGATTTGCAGTTACCACAGCAATTGGTATTTCTGTATCAATGTTCACCGCCTTATCTGTTACTAAACTAGTAACAGCTTGGTGGTTTAAAAATAAACAAGTTCAAACCTTGCCCATTTAAGGAAAAATATGGCTGTTCTAAATCTTATTCCTCACAACACCAATTTTGACTTCATTGGTAAACGTAAAATCACTTTTTCTATTGTGATTCTATCAACCCTTATTTTCATGGGAAGCCTGCTGTTTAAAGGTCTTAACTATGGCATCGATTTCAAAGGTGGCGTGGTCATGGAAGTACGCATGCCTACTGCCCCAAATATTCAACATTTACGTGAACAACTTGAGCCTTTGAAACTTGGTGAGGTTGCCATTCAGGAATTCGGTTCAGCTCAAGACCTAATGATTAAATTTGAAAATGCTGAGGGCAAGAGTAACATCCCTGAAACTGCTGTTAATAGCATAAAAACTATATTAGGCGATGGCGTTGAATATAGAAGAATTGAAACCGTTGGCCCAAAAGTTGGTGATGAAATGGTACACAATGGCTTAATGGCTGTTTTGTACGCATTACTTGGTATTCTTATTTATGTGGCTTTCAGATTCGAATGGCGCTTTGCTTTGTGCGCAGTTATTGCTCTTGGTCACGATTGCTTTCTTATTTTAGGAATGTATTCTTTGTTCCCATTAGAATTTAATGAAACGGCAATTACAGCGATTCTAATTACTGCTGGTTATTCAATTAACGACACCATCGTTGTGTTAGATAGAATTCGCGAAAACATTAAGCGCTGTCGCAAAATAACCCTTGTAGAAATTTTGAACAAAAGCATTAACGAAACATTGTCTCGGACAATTTTAACTGTTGTTACAACATTCCTTGCAGTACTAGCCTTGTTCATGTTCGGTGGGCCTGTTATTGCAGTATTCGTATTGCCTATCCTAATCAGCATGGTTATTGGAACCTTATCATCAATTTTTGTGGCATCCCCACTATTGCTTTACTTCAATGTAAAGCATGGCAAAGCCCTTGATGAAGAGGAAGAGCGTATTGCCAAGTCCCTTGAGACTGAAGGTCGTTACGAAGCCTCTGTTCCAAAGCAATTTGCTGATGACGGAGTTATTGAAGGATAATTTATAAAGAAGATAGAGAATTATTTCTCATCTTCTTTTTTAGAATTCTTTGATTTTAATCTGGGAAGCGCTAGCTTCTCGAGTACATCAAGTTTCTTATTAAGACTATCGATATCTCTCAACATGAGCTTAATACCCTCACGTATAGCTTCTTGTTCTTGCACAATAGAGCGAAACTCAATAACCATCGTCTGCGCTTTTTCTAATTCACGTTCTATATCACGGTAATCATAGTCTCGATATTGTTCTTTTCCGATGTTACTCGCATCATCTTCATCGCAACCAGCGGCGTTCACCACAACACTTTGCATAATAGAAATTGCCAGCATTTTTATTAACAATTTCGCAGACAATATAGCTATTTAATTTTCGTTCTTAACTATAATCTTTTGCGGCGGAAGTTGCACTCTAACATGCAATTCCTTTAAGCGATCATTCTCAATTAGAGATGGTGCTTGCATAAGCAAATCTTGACCTTGTTGGTTCAATGGAAACGCAATAATTTCACGAATGTTAGGCTCATCGGCCAATAACATTACAATGCGATCAACACCTGGCGCACAACCACCATGCGGTGGCGCTCCAAACTTAAATGCATTTAACAATCCACCAAAACGGTCTTCAACATCTTGTTTTGCATAACCAGCAATTTCAAATGCTCTGTACATAACTTCTGGTAAGTGATTACGAATTGCACCACTGCATAGTTCAATACCATTACAAACAATGTCATATTGAAAGGCTTTAATATCTAGCGGATTCATTGCATTTAATGCTTCCAAACCCCCTTGAGGCATAGAAAATGGGTTATGAGAAAAGTCAATTTTTCCTGTTTCTTCGTCTTGTTCATACATTGGAAAATCAACAATCCAGCAGAACTTGAAACAATCTTTTTCAATAATGTCCAAATCTTGAGCTATTTTTGTACGTGCCAAACCTGCGTTCTTAGCTGCTTTCATAGCTTTCATATCGCAGACAAAAAATACAGATGCACCAACGCCTACACCACAAATTTTTTGTAGTGTATTTAGTTGATCATCATTTAAGAATTTTGCAATCGGACCTTTTGCCCCATCTGCAGCAAAGCTAATATAACCAAGACCTGGCATGCCAGATTCTTGTGCCCATGAATTTAATTTATCAAAGAAACTTCTTGGTTGCCCTTCTGTGTTAGGCACACCAATACCGCGCACGACACCACCACCGGCTACCACTTTTGCAAATACTGAAAATCCTGAATCTTTAAATATTTCAGAAACATCAGCAATTAATAATGGGTTACGGAGGTCTGGTTTGTCACTTCCGTATTTCAGCATTGAATCATCAAATTTAATACGCGGATAAGGGTGACCACTTACCGCTTTACCATTAGCAAATTCTTCAAAAACTCCTGTCAATACAGGCTCAATTGCGTTAAATACATCGTCTTGCGTCACAAAGGACATTTCAATATCTAATTGATAGAATTCACCTGGCGAACGATCTGCGCGCGCGTCTTCATCACGGAAACATGGTGCAATTTGAAAGTACCTATCAAAACCAGCAACCATAAGTAATTGCTTAAATTGCTGAGGCGCCTGCGGCAATGCATAAAAATGCCCAGGGTGCATACGGCTTGGCACCAAAAAGTCACGCGCTCCTTCAGGGGATGACGACGTTAAAATAGGTGTTTGGTATTCTAAAAAGTCTTGTGCCACCATGCGGTTGCGAATTGACTGAATAACCTTTGAACGCAACACAATATTCTGATGCAATTTTTCACGACGTAAATCTAAAAATCTGTACGTCAATCGCGTTTCTTCAGGAAAATCGGTTTCCGCGTTCACTTGCAAAGGCAACATTTCTGAAACTGATTGAACAGTTGCTTTTTCAATTACTAGCTCAACATAACCCGTTGGCATTTTATCGTTAATAACTTCGTCGCTACGCTTTACAACTTTGCCATCAAAGGTCACCACAGTTTCATTCTTCAAACCTTCTACAATTGCAAAGGCTGCTGAATCACTTTGAAGCACGCACTGCGTAATTCCATAATGATCACGCAAATCAATAAATACCAAATTTCCATGGTCACGCTTACGGTGAACCCACCCAGAAATACGGGCCTGCTGGCCAACATGAGTTTCGCGTAATTCCCCACAGGTGTGAGAACGATAAATACTTGATAAAGAAGACTGTGCCATAGATTACAAATTTTTATTGATTGACTTTATTTATAGCCAATTTTCAACGCTTTAGGTAGTGCAATGCACAAATAAGCACATAAACCAACTAGGGCAATATATATTCCAGGCACAATTGCCAAATTAGTTAGGTGCCACAACGCAAGTCCAACTGCTGGAAAACTTCTTCCCAACGTTTCTGATCCAATTGCATAACCAATAGCCGTTGTTGTGTAGCGGTTATTCACCGGAAATTCTGATACATACCACCGGTGCAACGGAATACAAAAAGCAACACCCAAAGTAATAATAACCATTCGAATTATCACTGCTCCTAATAATTCCACAAAAGGAATACACCAGAATAAAATGGGCATAAGCACCATACTAACGACTGCAATTTTAAGCAGCAGTTTTTGCGCATCCATTTTACGCATTATTGTCCCTAGTAATGCCAATAATCCCATATCAAAAACCATCAAAAAAGTATTTGTTATCATCAGATCTTTTATGTCGATACTTGTTACAAGTGCGGCAAAACTATTAAAAAAAACAAATGGTGCGGAATACAAAATATAAGAAAATCCTATGATCGGAATAAGTCTTAATATCCCACTGCTATTGAATTTTTCTTTAATCAATTCCTTTTTCACAAACCTTGGAACAACTTGACGACGTAGCCACCAACCCGCAACTCCAGTAACAACAGAACCATAAAACGGCCACTTCCAATATAGCTGTGGATTATCGCAATAAAATAAAATACTTGAAACGCCGCAGGCCAACAATATGCCCGTCATCGTACTGCTAAGATAAAGACTTGTAATCGGATGTTGCTGATCAATTTCTGTATTTTCCAGAACATATAACCCTGCAATACTTGTTTCCCCTGCCCCGAAGAAATTTTGAATTCCGCGCAAGACACACAAACCAACGGCCCCACTTACTCCCCAATGCTCATAAGGCTGCAATAGAGTGAAACACAAGGTAGTTACAGTCATTCCCGTAATTGTTGTGATTAGGGCTGCATGTGGCCCAACGAGATCTGCTCGTTTTCCAAAATACCAAGCCCCAAGCGGACGTGTTATAAATCCAATGATAACAATTCCATACCCTTGAAGCAGAGCAATAATTGGTTCACTTTTTGGGAAAAATAGAGGTGCAAGAATAGGCACCAAGAATCCATACAATGATGTATCAAAATGATCGAGAATATTTGCCAAATACGTGGCAATGCGGGCTTTTTTCATGAACACTCCTTACGCTGGTATTAACCAGATCAAGTTATAAGGGTTGGCAAATGCCTCTCAGCCCAAATGTGGGCACCCCTGGTGATGTTGTGAAGGTAAATTATTATTTGAATATTGTCAAAAAGCGTAGATATGCACTGCAATTACTGCAACTGCATATCCATCAGTACAAATTAAGCTAAAGTCGTTGGATGATAATCTTTAAAGAACCTAAGCATATTAAATTGCATCAAGAAATTTCGACCCTTTGCTCCCGTAGCGCACCGACCATTGTGTTCAATAATCATACCAAAGCTTTGAGCAAGCAATGACTGTATTTCATCTTTCGCTTGTTTTCCAACTTGCGCTTCTGTGAGTGCGTCATAGTGCATGCTTACAGCTCGCAATGCCCACATAGTGTTAAACAGATCTTTGTCATCCCTTTCAAAATCTCTTGCTTTATTTTTTATGTATATTAGGCCATCTGATACTTCCGCTACATTTACTGCTAATCCGTCTTTGGTAATTTTTTCTCTTATCCAATCAGCCATATAGCTTGCTGCAGCATCGTACCCGACAGTCCTAGGTACTACAATATCACGTAATCTAAGCTGATCTGTAAGTAACCTAGAAACATCTACACGAAGAGCAGCTGGAATAACGCTGTCATTCCCATAAGCCATAATTTGTTCGTCTTGTGAATAACCTCTATATTTTCTACCAGCAGCATATTCAATCTCTTGCGCAACATGAAGTGTATCAAGAGTAGTTTTAACCCTTTCAAAGTCCAGTTTAGCTTGTTGAGAAAACAGTTCAACAACTCTTGGTGGAGGTGGTGGCATATCCGCAACAGCCATTTTTTGCATTGCCTGAACTAAACCATCAGCCAGATCTTCAGTTGGAACATAGCTAACTACAGATGCATTCCAACTACCTACTCTAGCTGCAGCTAAAATTTCTGCTTTCCCAATAACAATCGAAGGCTGTGGAGTATATGGCGGCGGGGGGTTTCCACCTGCCATAATCGTGGCTATTCCGCGAGCTTCTGCCAAGTCGAAATGTAAGGGAGGCTCAATATTATATGAAGAAGACTCAGGTAGCATTTCTGTTAAAAATTGATATTCTGCAGCTTTTGGGTCAAGACCATGACCATAAGCATGAAAAATATTTAGTGCTTCTTGCTTTACTGGATAGCAAGTACCAGCAGTAGCTTTAACATCGCTTGTGTTCGTAAGATATGCCAAAAGTGACCAATAAGCCTCATTTGTTTCAATCAAAGATGGGTTAAGAACTTTTAACCGATTACTCTCAAACCTTAACTGATGAGCAACGGTAAGATAATGAAATTGCGCTTCTGGATCTATTGGTGAAATCATAATTGAACATCCATTCAAGAAAGCATAATCACTTGTATCAGAAGGAAGAGTTGTTGTATTTAAATAGCCAATTAGTTGATCAGCTTGTCCAAATAAGCTTTCATATATTCGAGATTCTCTGGCAGCAAGAGCATCAAATAAACCCAACACTCTAGCTCGATCCAGCCTTGGTGTTGCACCTAAAGCAGCATCAAGTTGAGCTATTCCCTGTGTTAGAGCTTGCTGAAAACCATCGTGCATTGTTGGTAGAATACCTTCTCGCGGCTTCCATTGAAGATATTCTTGAAGTCCTTGAATTTTAGCACCCATTTCTCTACAAACATTTGAAAAAAGGCTTTTAAATTTAAAATACAACTCTTTTTCCGCATGACAAGCAGGTGCATCGTATAGAAAGACTCTGCGCACTGATGCACCTTCTTTTGTATCTTCCATTGCATTGATTGCAGGCACCATGGCAGAGGTTGCCAACAAGCCAAGCATTAGACATTCAAAAATTTTCATAATCATTTCCCATTAAGTTTTAACACTACACACCTATAGTTATGCGTTGGCGTTTTGTCAATATAATTTAACAGAAAATAATTAAAATTCACACCCGCGTGCAACATCTTCAAATTCTTGCACTGTGCCTTTGCACATTAATACTGCATCACAACCAGCTTGAAGTGATTTTCTAGCTTTCTCTTCAAAGCTTCCTGAAAGCGCTTTCATTGTTAAGCAATCGCTTACCAAAAACCCTTTAAAGCCTAGTTCAGTTCGAATAATTGAATCAATAACATGACTTGATTGAGTGGCAACGTTTATGGGGTCAATATCAGAATAAATTACATGTGCCGTCATTCCCCATGCAATTTTGCTAGCTTTCGCCAATGCTTTAAATGGCACAAAATCTGTTTGATTTAACGTTGCATGCTCTATTTCAACAACAGGTAGTTCTTCATGACTATCAACTGGCGCGCGTCCGTGCCCAGGCAAATGCTTAATTACTGGAATAATTCCACCGTCTTCTAACGCCTTTAACATGGCAAAGCTGTATTCGGTAACAATTGCAGGATCAGCACTAAATGCCCGGTCCCCAATAATATCCGCCGCACCATCAATTAATAAATCAGCACATGGCGCACAATTCACTGTAACACCTAGTTCAACCAATTCATGGGCCATTGATAATGCATTATCATATACAGCTTGTGCAGAAGTTAAAGTTTTAGCTGCAGGGCGCGGCAACCAATGGGGAGGTTTTAAACGAACAACCCTACCCCCTTCTTGATCAATCAAAATAGGAACGTCTGTGTGATTTACGCATGCTTTAAGCTGAGCTATTAGAGTTTTGACTTGAAGAGGAGATTCACAATTGCGCTCAAAAAGAATAAAGCCCAAAGGTTGGGCTTTATTGAAAAAATCTTGTTCAGCCTGTGTAAGAGTTAACCCCTCACATCCATAAATGACAGGAAGCACGAATTAGTGGCCTCCACCTTTTAAGGCTTTTACTAACTCATCGCAAACTTTTTTAGCATCACCCAACACCATCATTGTGTTGTCGCGATAAAACAGTTCGTTATCAACACCTGCATAACCTGAAGCCAACGAACGCTTCACAAAGAAAACTGTTTGCGCCTTCTCAACATCCAAAATTGGCATACCATAAATGGGCGATGTTTTATCTGTTTTGGCTGCTGGGTTTGTAATGTCATTAGCGCCAATCACAAATACTACGTCTGTTGAACCAAAATCACTGTTAATATCATCAAGTTCAAGCACCGAATCATAATTCACATTTGCTTCTGCCAACAACACGTTCATGTGTCCTGGCATTCGCCCTGCAACAGGGTGAATTGCATAGCGCACTTTCACACCTTTAGATGTTAAAATATCAGCCATTTCACGAAGTGCATGCTGCGCTTGCGCCACTGCCATACCGTATCCTGGAACAATAATTACATTACGTGCATTGCCCATCATGTATGCAGCATCTTCAGCGCTGCTTAGTTTTACTGGTTTATCAGAAGCATCTGCTGCAGCACTTGCCGTTGCAGGGTCAGTTCCAAAGCCACCCAAAATAACATTAATAATGGAACGGTTCATACCTTTACACATAATGTAACTAAGGATAGCACCTGATGCACCAACCAAAGCTCCTGTAATTAAGAGCAAATGGTTGTTCAACGTAAATCCAATACCCGCAGCTGCCCAACCTGAATAAGAATTCAACATGGAAATAACAACCGGCATGTCAGCGCCACCAATCGGTAAAATAAGCAACACACCAAGTATCAACGAAAGAGCTGTCATAATCCAAAAAATACTGTGGTGCTGATGCATAGCAAAAATCACAACTAAACCAATAACAACAATTCCAAGGACTGCATTCACTAGATGCTGCTTAGGGAATACTAATGGACGCCCTGAAATAAGCCCTTGCAACTTTCCAAAAGCAACAACAGATCCGCTGAATGTAATTGCACCAATAATTGTGCCCAAGCTCATTTCCACTAAGCTTGCTGTATAAATTGCATCAACCACACCAATACCAAATGCAGTTGGGTTATAAAGCGCTGCACCTGCCACAAATACCGCTGCTAAACCTACTAAGCTATGAAACGCTGCCACCAACTGGGGTAGCGCTGTCATTTTGATTTTTCGGGCAATAAATGCACCGATTGCACCACCAATAGCAATACCAACCACAATGCCAGAATATTTAGCAATTGCTGGTGTTAAAAGCGTAGTCAAAATGGCAATAACCATACCGCAAATGCCATATAGATTTCCTGATCGTGATGTCGCCGCTGATGACAAACCACGTAACGCCATAATGAAGCATACGCCAGCGATTAGGTATAGAAATGTAGAAATTGTTGGGGTCATAATTTGCTCTTATTTCTTTTTTGAAAACATGGAAAGCATACGCTGCGTAACAATAAATCCACCAAAAATATTGACGGAAGCTAACACGACTGCAATGAAACCAAAGGTTGAAGAAATTCCCATAACCGCAGGTCCAGCCGCAACAAGCGCACCTACAATGATGACACTTGAAATTGCGTTGGTAACCGCCATAAGTGGAGAATGCAATGCTGGTGTTACTTTCCAAACAACGTAATAACCAACAAAGCAAGCCAGCACAAACACCATTAACCCTAAAACAAAAGGATCAGCACTTCCGCGTCCTTCAGCTGCAATTGCATGACGAATTGAGCCCTCAATGTTATTAAGTTCTCCTGAAATTTCTTGAATCACGCTGTTTAAACGTGCCGTTTGTTGAGCAATAGATTGAAGATCCATATTTTTTCCTTAGTTTTCAAACACACTGTGCAATAGCTTGCCATCATGGCATAAGCACGTAGACTTAATGATTTCATCATTAAAATCAATTTTCAAGGCTTGTGATTTTGTATCAATCAACAAATTCAAGAAATTATACACATTTTTTGCGTAAAGCTGACTCGCGTTATAAGCAATGCGACTTGGCATATTTGGGTGCGCTACAATTTTCACGCCATTTTTTGTAACTGATATTCCCGGCTTTGACAACGCACAGTTACCACCCGATTCAATTGCCAAATCAACAATGATGCTTCCAACTTTCATGTCAGCAACCATTTTTTCTGGAATCAAAACAGGAGCAGGTTTCCCTGGAATAAGTGCCGTTGTAATCACGATATCTTGCGTCTTCAGTACTTCATGCAACCTTGCAGCCTGAGCTTTTTTATAGCCTTCGCTCATTTCTTTTGCGTAGCCACCAGAACCTTCGCCTGATTCTTGGCAATCAACCTCAACGAATGATGCCCCTAAGCTTTCAACTTGTTCTTTTGCAGCCGCTCGCACATCGAACGCAGTAACAATTGCACCCAAACGACGCGCTGTAGCAATAGCTTGTAAGCCAGCAACACCAGCTCCTATCACTAATACTCTGGCGGCCGTTACTGTACCTGCCGCTGTCATCATTAATGGAAATGCCCGATCAAATTCATACGCGCCTTCAATAACTGCTCTGTACCCAGCTAAGTTGCTTTGAGAAGACAACACATCCATTGATTGTGCGCGCGTAATGCGCGGAACAAATTCCAAAGAAAATGCACTAACATTTTGCTTTGCAATTTTTGTAAAAAGTTTTTTGCTATCGTGCGGTTTATGCATAGCGATAACTACTGTATTTGCATTTAATGCCGGAAGCTGCTTTTCATCTAATGCACCAACCTTTAAAACAACCTCGGCACCTTTTACTGTGTCTGCAAAAGCTTTACCAATTTTTGCACCAGCTGATTTATAAACATCGTCAAAAAAGCCAGCGGCTTCTCCTGCAGATTTTTCCACCATAACTTCATGTCCAGCGTCGCACAGGCGTTTCACTAGGTCAGGCGTTAAGGCCACTCTTTTTTCAAATTCAGCGGTTTCTTTTACAACCGAAATGCGCATCGTATAATTTTTTGTTTAAGTTTTGTTCATTATATTGAGTTTTGCACAAATAAGAAAGGCTCTCAGTTTTCTGAGAGCCACTAATCATAATGCGTTAGCTACTATACTTATAAGAACACACCAGTAAGTAAATGATATTTATAATCATCACCTGGATAATAATCATATAATTCTGTGCTTAAAGTTAAATCAGAACCAAAATCTTGCTCGGTAATACCAGGGATTGCTCTAACCATTGCAACATACAAAGAAGGACGGCCAAGATTTTTTAAAGGTAATCTTGGAAGAGAAAAAGCAGCTTTGTGCATTTTAGCAACCATAGAAGGATCTTCCACTTTGACAAAAGGAGATATTGCAGAGATTTCTTGTAGATTATCCTCTGAATGAATCTGCCTAATTCTCCATGTTAAACCTTCTGTATAATTAGGTTTTTCAAAAAGATCTTCGACTGTGAAGGTTCCTACTAATAAATTCCTATAGGCTTGAGGAATATTACTCTGATTACTGGCAAACTGATATTCTCCATTCTCACCCTGAGTTGCTGGATACACATGGAATGGCATAGGTCCACAAGTACCAGTTGCAAAAAGGTGGCCTTCTTCATTAAAAAACAAAATTCTTCGAGCAAAATCTTTCTGACCCAACCATATTGCTTTTGCGTCTTCTAAATTTGTAACTCCAGTAACCGCTGCTAAATTTGGAATATCAAAATGTTCTTCTGATATCCAAGCAGCCGTAATTGCATTATGCCCCCCTTCAACAGGAAGTGGTTCTTCCATTGCAAACAACTGCCCAACAAGCACTGCTGCCATCATTAAATATTTTTTCATAAAATCCTTAAAAATTAATATTGATAATGATTTGTATGTACCCTTTTATTTTTTTCCACGCAACCCCAATAAAAAACCCGCCACAAAGGGCGGGTTAATATTAAAGGGTCACAATGTTAGAAACTCAACTTCGTTCCAACAATCACCGCAGCACCGGAGTTTTTCACCGTTGGAACAATTGCTCCATCTCTGTACTTTTGCGTTCCACCTACAAATTTCGCATAGTTTGCATTTGTGCGCATTTTGAATACATCAACTTCTCCAAAGAATTTTAAGCCTTGCAAAGCGTTGAAATCAACAGTTGCAGCAACTATGTCACTTGTTGCGCGTCCATTCACAGCACCATAGCTTTGTGAACCAGCGGGTCCTGTTCCAGCTGATAATTTTGGCAATGTACGTGATGTGTTAAAGTATCCCAAACCAAACTGATAGGCACCAACAGTATATTGACCACCTAGATTCCATGCTCTACCAGCATCACCCACTTTATAGTCAGTTTTTGGCAAACGACTTTTTCCATTATGAATATAACCAGTTGCAAATCTCCATTGTCCAAAACCTACTGCTGCTGTGAATTGGCTTGATCTTGCACGATGAACCTTTGCATATTTGAAAAAATCAAGTCCGATATCCCTAGCTGCAGGAAAACTAAGTGATCCACGCTTTGAATTTTCTTGAATATGGACAGCAGCCAAAGCCATGTTCCATGTTTGGAAATCAACCTTATAATTCGCACCTACAGCAATGTTATTCAAACCGTACGCAGCAACTTTCTTTTCAGGATAAATTCCACTTTCGTTACCATATGCATTATCTTGGTTAGCGCCAGAGTTGTCCTTTCCGCTGGTGCCAAAACGAGTTGTATTAGGCGTAAATGAAACACCCAACGTGAAACCACCAAATGTTGGTGTGTAATAGGCAGCTTTCATTGCTTTGCTCGTTTGTGCGGCCTGATTAACGCCCCCAATATTACCTTCGGCAGAATTAATAACGTTACCAAATGTGCCATCAATTGTATTAGCACCACCAAGCAAGTTAAATCCACTTTCTGTCATTGTATCTTCTGGGCCAGTTAGGTTACCGAATTGAAAAATACCCCAACTATCTTGTGAAAATTCAATATAGTTCTGTGTGAAATAGATCGAGCCATTAGAAGTTCCTTTTCCTCCTGGATACGATTCTAAAGCTGCACGATACTTATACCGAAAGCCCTCCGCTGTGTTTCCCTTTGCGGTAAAGTAAATATTTGATGAACCAATCGCGAAATGAATCGGACCACCCTTACCATTTGTATTGTCTTTTTGCTTAGCTCCCGCCGCAACCATGGATGTGAATCCATTCATCTGCAACGTAGGCGCCTGTGCAACTTCAGCTGTCAAAAACGAACTGGTAAAAAGTGTTGCTAAAAAAGCTAATTTTTTTGTCATTGAAAAACTCTTAAATTTAAGTTGCTGTCTGACATTAAAAAACCTAGGAAGATCTATCAATATCTTCCTAGGTTTTTAAAGAAATTTATTTAAACTTGTAGCTTTATTAACACATACAAAAAGGATCTTAAACTAATTTTTTTTCCACAAAATTCCAGTCAACTAAATGATCCAAAAATGTTTGCACAAAGTCAGCTCTACGATTTTGATAATCCAAATAGTAAGCGTGCTCCCAAACATCACACGTTAACAAAGCTTGCTGACCATGCGCCATTGGCAAATCTGCATTGGCCGTTTTTGTAATTTTAAGATCATTACCATCTTGCACCAACCAAGCCCACCCACTACCAAACTGTGTAAGTGCAGCTTGCTTAAAGTCAGCGGCAAATTTTTCATAACTACCAAAGCTTGCATTAATTTTTTCCAATAAGACGCCAGTTGGTTGCCCACCACCATTTGGCTTCATGCAATTCCAAAAAAATGTGTGATTCCAAACTTGCGCAGCATTATTAAAAATACCAGCCATATCTGCTTTTGCAGCTGACATTTTTATAAGCTCTTCCAAACTTTTTGATTCATTCTCAGAACCTTGCACCAAATTGTTTAAATTGGTTACATAGGTTTGATGGTGCTTGCCATAGTGAAACTCAAGGGTCTGTTCACTAATATGTGGAACAAGCGCATTTTTTGCATAAGGTAATGGGGGAAGTATAAAAGCCATAAATCACCAGATTGTTATTTTGAGAGTGTGCCAAGATTGGCGCGCCCGAGAAGAGTCGAACTCCTAACCTTCAGATCCGTAGTCTGACGCTCTATCCAATTGAGCTACGGGCGCTAGTCATTAGTTTATAAGCAAAAAACGCCGCGATAGCAAGTAAAATTTAGCCGTATTAAATTGCTTTCACCTTCAAAAATTAAATTTATCTGCGTTTTTGGCAAAATTTTGGTCATCTCTTGTAGTCACAAGTCCAATTGGACAGTCCCCGTTGAGCTCTTTAAAAGCATCAAAAGCTTGACGCTGCAAAAGAGAAAGTGACTGAGTCATCAACCAACATTGGCCCTGCCTTGTTCGCACAACAAAACTTTCCCCCTGTGGTGGTTGAAGTGAAAAATATGTATTGCCCATCGTCTTTTTTTCACTTGGAAAAAGTTTTTTCACCTCTGGAACATTTAACTTACGATAAGCTGGCAAAGATTGCTCTTTAAAATATTCGACTATTGTTTCTACAATTGGCTGAAGTTCGGAAGCACTTATGTTTTCACTCACACCTCTTTCATACAACGAATAAAGTTCATTCCCATTTCGCAACAAAAAATCTATAGATCTGCCTGCAATAGAAAAAACCCGATCAGCTTGAGTCAATTCCTCAACATATGGATTGGGGGAAATTTTAAAAAGATGCACGCCTTTTTTATCTGTTAAACGAGTAATAGTTACAAGATCATTTAGCCCGTTATCATCATTAATAGTAAGCTTATAAAGAATTAGGGGAACATAACCTGCCGCTCTGTCAGAATTAGCATCTAGATTTCCAAAATCTGAATACAAAAATTTAACCTCAACTGCAGATGGAGGACAGCTTGTTAAAGGAAGCATGGGAGCAACTTCTTCTGACTGACTATCTGGTTGTGGAATATCTAGTTGTACTAAGCTTTGTTGAGCTTGTTTTTTATTGGATGATTTTTCCTTTCCCTTTTTCCCCTTACCCTTTCCTTTTTTCTTTTTTTTCTTAGGTTTTTCTACTAAACACTCGCTTTCTTCATCACTAGAGTCATCGATTTCTACATTGCCCAAGATGGCTGCAACATCTTCGTGCGGTGAAGTCACACTCACAGAATCGCCACTGTCTGAAAACTCTTCTGCCACCTCTTCAACCAAAATATTTGATACGATCTCGATAGGCAGCAATTGCTTTATCTCTTCAACTACTTGGATTGGCTGTTTAAGCAACGGCATAACTGGTTGTTTTTTTGCATTAATACGATTAACAAATCTTCTTGCTGGATCTTTGTTCCAAGATTTGCTTTTGCTATTTAAATTCGATGTTACAGCAGATCCTTTAGCTTGCTCAGCCCCATTTCCCTTAGGTGACATGGGAAACGTTGTTATAGATGCAGGGGATCCATTAATTTGAACAATTGAGTTTCTTGCTGGAGATACAGGAACATCACTAATTGTAGAGCACTTTTCTTTAGGCCATGGCACTTTACTTCCAACAGCTCGCCATGGTTCATAATCTGGCCTCAAACAATCTACACTCATATAATACTCAAAAGGTGAGGAAGCACATATTTGAGATTTTCCAAATAAAAAAATAATTGCGATGTAATGTAATATTTTTAGAGGGCTATTTATCATATGATTGCTTAATTTTCTGCTAGATAGTGTAGTCACGAGATAAGAAAGAGTGATATGCTCTGCTAAAAAGATAGGAGAGAAAAGATGAAAGCGCACAGAAGACACGATATCTCAGACA
>Ga0207938_1000036_pt1 | contig 20072 bp, 20 predicted proteins | sample LakMenEpi15Mar12_FD_150671 | JGI IMG/M metagenome (GOLD analysis project Ga0207938, IMG submission 150671) | Freshwater microbial communities from Lake Mendota, WI - 05MAR2012 deep hole epilimnion (SPAdes) | ecosystem: Environmental > Aquatic > Freshwater > Lake > Epilimnion/Euphotic zone ...
ATTCTTGTTGTATTCAATGCTTTTTTAGCAGACAGAATCTCCTATGCATATTTTTTCATCATAATTTTTAGTTAATTCCCTCTGCTATTTTGTTTTTGCAAAAGGCTCTATAGTTTATGCAAAAAAGTTCCTGATGAAAAAATTAACAGTGAAACAATATCCAGCACAAACTTAGCATTATCAGACGAAGAAAAAACTGAATCTAATAAAGAAGATGACCCTAAAAAACAAACAATAGATGACCGAGCTGGCGTTTATCAAGCTATTCGCCAGTTAGGTGAATTTCTTCTTACATTAGAGCCTCACAGTCCTTCTCCTGCCCTTTTAAAGCTTATCGGTGGATGGGAGAGTAAAACCCTATCCCAAATCTTGGCAGAGTTAAAAACAACCCAACCAGAAACCCGCTCGTTATTAGAGCTTCTGGCGAGAGCAACTCATCAGGAAAACCCCCAGCTTATTGCTGCCAACACTCCGCTTGGGTCAACCGACACAAGCCAGCTGAGCAACCTGGTTCCAGGGTGATTTTTTCTGCAACCAGTCGTCTCACAGAATTTTCCAAGCATTTTATGTATGAAGGGTTATCCCCCAAAGCTGGGACTCGTCCGTAAAAAGGAATCCCCCAGGTTTTTGCTTTTTTTGCGTAATCAATATCTAGTTCAACCAGAGTTTCTGAATGTTCTGAAACAAAAGATATCGGAACCACCACTACTGGTGTGGATTGTGCCGCTGCCTTTTTAAGCTCGTCTTCTGTTGTTGGAGTTAACCACTTGAGCCTTCCCACCTTGCTTTGATAACAAATAACGAAGTCAGTTCCATCAAAACCTTGCATTATAGCCACGACACTTGCCTCTATTTGCCTCTGATAGGGATCACCATCATCGACAACCTTCTGGGGCAATCCATGGGCAGAAAAAAGAATCCTAGGGGCTCCATGTTTCTTTGCCTCAATCAAAATTGGCTTAATAAGATCCTGGTGGGCCTTAATAAAATCTGGATCATTGAAATAGCAGCACTCAACGACGGTTTTTGATTGCCATTGGGGGGCTATTTTTTGCCATTCTTCAATGGACGATTTTGTGGTTGTTGTGGAAAACTGTGGATACAAAGGTAACAACACAACCTTAGATGGGTTAAAGGCTTTTACAGCCTCAAGCACATTGGTGGATCGGGGTCTCCAGTAGCGCATTGCAGGAACAACCATAATATCAAAATCACCATCCAGTGCAGACTTTAGGCGCTTTGCTTGAACAAGTGTGTTTTCTAAAATGGGTGATTTTCCCCCGATTAAAGAATAAATCCCTCTGGCTTTTTTGTTGCGAGAAAATGAAATCCACCTTGCTAGCAGATAACGAAGGGGGTTGGGTAAGTTCAAAATAGCCTTGTCGTAAAACAAGTTAAACAAAAAAGGCCGAACTGCATTAAGAGAATCTGGCCCCCCAAGATTCATCAAAACAATCACAATTTTCTGTTTCATCAACAACTCCGCACTAAAGAAATAAATTCCTCAACATGTGATATTGGGGTTTCAGGAAGAATTCCGTGACCCAGGTTAACAATAAAAGGCCTATCTTTTGAGAATTCTAAAATATTTAAAACATCTACTTTGAAGTCACCACTGAGAAGTTTTTGGGGGTCCAGGTTTCCCTGCAAACAAGCTGTTGTGTCCACTAGGTTGGAAAGGTCTGTACCCTGACTTACACCAAAGCCAATATTTAAATGCCCTAGATTTTTTATGGCCTCCTGAGCAATCCCCTTGCCGTAATAGATAACATTTGCTTCAGGTGCTTCTTTTTGGATTTTGTGAATGATTTTTTCGGCGGGTTCAAATAACCACTCTTGTTGAAGCTCATCCGGAACAGCTGACGCCCACGATTCAAAAAGTTGCACAACGTTTGCCCCAGACTTTAATTGACGAACTGCATGATCTGAAATGACCGCGGTGAGTTTGTCCATGAGCTTATTAAAAAGCGGCCAAGTTTTAGCACGCGCAACCAACCCATCAAAGCTATTGGTCTTACCCTCGCTTATCATGTATGAAGCAATTGTCCATGGACACCCAACAAACCCAATCAGTGCTTTTTGTGAGTCCAGCTCTCGTCTAACGTTTTTTATTGATTCATAGATAAGGTGAACATCATCGCTCATAGAGGCATCTAGAATTTTCTCCCAGTCAGGATGCTCAAGAATAGGACCCACCCCCTCTTTAAAATGAACCGTCTGACCTAAAAAATGTGGAACGACCAGAATATCACTAAAAATAATTGCAGCATCAAAACCAAAGCGAACAATTGGCTGAAGTGTTGCCTCCACCACCATTTCTTGGTTTAGACAAAACCCCATAAAATCAGGGGACTTTTTTCTCAAAGCCCTATATTCTGGCAGATAACGACCAGCTTGCCGCATTATCCAAATGGGTTTTTGAGTTTCGGTGTGACCGTTTAATGCCTGAATAATCTTCATACTAATAATAATATATATATTTAAAGGTTTTAGTGTTGGTAGTAGTGCTTGTGCAAAAGCCTAATCCCAAAGTTGTCCCCATTTTATCCACAAGATTTTCTTTTTGTATAGAGGATAGAATCCTTATGTGAGTTGGTTGTGTAAAATTTTTTCTAATCTGGGGATATTTTTTGTTTGTGTGTTTACAACCGGTGTATAAGTTACAGAATTTCATGGCTAACTAAGCATTTATGCACAGGGGGCTTTTTTACACAATGTTTACAGAGCGCTTATGTGTATTTTTCCACAATCTTATGCACATGGGAAAGAAGGTGGGACAAAAAGATTTGGGTTGAAAAATTTTGAGGTGGTCACTATATCATAGTGGATTGGTTTTATTTTTTTTAAGGGGGATTCGTCATGAGAGTTTTTTTTGTGGTATTTTTTGTATTGAGTGTTCTTGATACTCAAAAAATTGTTGCTTCTGTCTCGGGTGCTCCTGATATTATTCTAGAGAGGGTAACGGTTTCTGATTCGCATGGAGGATTTATAGGACACTATACTTTCACATCCAGATTGATAAATAATCCAGGGAAAATAGAGAAATTCAAAGCTGCTTATGCTGCAATTCCTGTTGTTTCCGAAGAAATAGTAATCCCTCAGCTTGCGCGAACATCAGAGCATCCCACCTGTATAGTTGAAGCGGGAGGGGAGATTGTGCAAAAATTTGGTATGGGAGAAAAAAGAATTACTAAGGGGGAAGAGCTTCTTTTATACACAGACGGTATATGTGACTGCATAGGAATTTCCGTGTGGGATTCGGTAAATAAACTCGCTTGTTTGTATCATGCTTCAAAAATGGAACTGCGCGAAATGAAATTTCTTTTTCAAGAAGGGTTTTTAGATAAGATAAAATCTTTCTCTGAAGATCTCTCTAGCTTAGAAATAAACTTAGCGAGTTGTTATTGGTCAAAAGATTTGATTGAAGTAATTGATTTGTTGCAAACGCAAGGTTTTAGAATTTCAGGTCTTTATGTCCCAAATGCTTTGCTAGAAAATTATGAATTTGAATATAATAGATACGTTGATAGAGAGAGCACTCCTTCAGCTTATTTTCCAGGAAGCCATGCTTCTTTAGCTATGACTCTTAATAGTGCCACTGGAGAAATAGGGATTTATCCAAGCTGGAAATAATTAATAAAACTACGATAAAGCGTTTGTGGTAAATGAGTTGGAAGATGCGCATCGATAAACCCAATTTTATTTAGTTCTAATTGCTGAAGTATTCTTCCATAGCTATCAATAACTGCACTAATACCATTGTTAGCTACACGTATTAAGGGGAGGCCTTCTTCTATGGCGCGTACCTGTACAATTTTAAGGTGCTGATAGGGGCCACTGGTTATTCCATACCAAGCATCATTCGTAATGTTTAACAGCCACTGGGGACGGTCTGTGGGTTCAATAACGGCCCCACTAAAAATAGCTTCATAGCATATAAGAGGACTAAATGAGGGAATGCCTGATACGCGAATTGTTCGTGGTCCTGTTCCTGCAGAATAATCAATGCTTCCATTGGTAAGTTTTGGAAGGGGGTTTAGAGAACGCAAAGGAACATACTCACCAAATGGTACCAAGTGAAATTTATCAAAGGTGGCATGAATCAGCCCTCTACTATCAATAACTTGAAGGCAACTGAAATTTTTTTCTGGATTATGCATTCTTCTTGGTGCGCCTGTAATCAAGTAACCTTGATTAATAAAGCTACCCAGATGAGCTGAAAAATCAACATGGGCATCAAGTGGAATAGTTATAGCGGCCTCTGGCCAAATGGTTACATGAACTGGTTTTTCACCATCTGCTTTAGATAGTATTTCTAAAATTGATAAGTTCTTTTCAAAAAATTGAGGGTGCCATTTTTCACGTTGGTCAACTGATGGTTGAATTAATCGTAAGCAGATTTCAGTATTTAATTCTGGTGATTTTAAACGCTGATTTCCTTCAATCCAAAAACAGAGCAGGGTGCCAAAAATACCTAACCCAAGCCATTTTTGTTTGGTGTACAAAACAACAGCAGCAGCTGTTGTTAAAAATGATAATCCAAAGATTCCAAAAAACCTGGTGCATTGTAAAAGTGGTAAATCCCAAACATAGCCATTTAAATTCCAGGGGAAACCGGTGAATAAAAAGCTTCTGGCGATTTCACTTAAGCACCAACCAAGGAAAAACATCCATGCAAATGCAACCGTGTTCTCTTTGAAAAAATAGCTAGGCAAAATAAATATGGTTGGAAATATCCCAATAATAATTGGCATGCAAATTAACCCAATAGGCATAGCCTCGGGAATGCCATATACATTAAATGCCCAAGCCACCCAATAAAGCTGAGTTAAAAAGAAAAAGAAAAAAAAGATAAACGTTCGTTTGAAAAAGTTGTAAAAACAAGTTTGTGTTTGAATATGCGAAAGCAACACATAAATGGAAAAAAATAAAGCAATAGGCTGGTTGAAAGGCGAGAACGCAAGTCCGCCAATAATGGAAAAAAGTATTAAGTTTTTTAAACTAATTAAAGAGTATTTTAGTGTTTTATTCATCTTCTAATGATACTATCAAAAAATGTATTCCCCCCAAAAGGAATTTTAAAATGCAAAAGATGTTATATGTTATCTCTTTTATTTGTTTGTGTATATTCCCTGCTATAGGGGAGGACACCTGCGAAACTTCAAAAAATGGTGAAAAAGAAGTCTCAGCTTTTATTAAGAATCTGGTTGACGAAGCTCTAGCAATAGTTAACCAAGGCAATGCATCTGATGACATCAAACGTCAACAGTTAAGTAAGTGCATTAATAAGTATCTAGATGTTGAGCGAATTACAGAAAAGGTTTTTTCTCAGTTAGGGTACAATGAGTTAGAAAAAACTGACAAAGAAAAAGTAAAGGAATACCTTAAAAAATATCTTCTTACTTTTTATGCTGGGGAAGGAAAATTATCGGCAATGGTAAATGCTGAACTTTCTGGAAGATTGGTTGCAGAACCAGAAGGAAAAAAAGAAGAAGGAAAACCTCAGGACTTTTCTGTTATAACTAATTTTAAAAAAGACACGTCTTCAGTGGAAATTGTTTGGATTACAAATGGAGAAAAAGTTTTTTATGTTAAAATTGCTGGTTTCAATCAAATCATAACACTAAGAGCAGAAATGAAAGAAGCCGTTGGATCTGGAACGTTAATGGATTACATTAATAAACATTAGACTGTGAAGCAATCTAAATGAAAAAAGATATATTTGGTGCAGTAATAGCACCTGCAAAAAAAGAACCAATAAAAGACAAACCAAAATCTTCTTTTCCTGACCTTTCTTTGATTAAGGGGCTTCATAAACAGGAAGCAACTTCTGAATCAGTATTTTGGCATAGAATTTTATTAAACAAATCTATTCGCCAACAAAAGCCTGTACAGTTTTTGAAAATTTTATCAAATGAAATAGCCCTTAAAAAGGGGAGCAAAGATTCTTATTTAGCAATTTTAGACAGCTTTAAGCAAGAAATCTAAACTACCTGGCATATCCTTGTTGTTTCTATATCACCCTTAACCTGTCGTTGAGGGGAAGGAGATTCTTGCCAATAAATCTGATCAATAGATGAGCAATTACTGCAAACAAGTTGCCATTTATCAAAATGATTGCTGCAAGAGTTACATTGCCATTCATAATCTGAAGAAATTTGGGCGGCTTTATGTAGCCATTCGCGTGCTAAATCAAATTGAGTTGGATGCTGAAGCTCCATTAGCTCTGCCATAAGATTGCATCCAGTTCGTGTGTAACCATGGGTTAATAAATTATCTAGGTGCTCTTTAGCTTGACCCCATAATTGGGCTTTAATAGCGCTAGAAGCTAAACAAAATTGGCTTTCGGGATGGTTTTCTTGAGATGCCACAAGCTTTTCCATTGCTCTATATCGATCGATAGCTTCCATTTCATGAAAAACCGAATCCCATAACAAGCCAAGGGCACGATGAGGATGCTGCTTAAAAGCATCAATCAGTATTTTTTGTGCTTTTGAAAATGATTGATGGTGAATGTAGTATTCTACCAGCTGTTTAACATTTTCTGTCCAATCAGGAGCCAAATCAAAAATCTTTAAATGTAATTTTTCTTTTTCGCTGCTGGTTAAAGAGTTTTTATTTTGTAAATGTAACCAGTTTAGCATTGCCTGATGACGAGACCACTGAGCTTTAGATACATACTTCGTAAGTTTATTTTGTTCTGCTTTTGGAAAAATTCCTTTTTGTGCTAGGTGAATGGTATTTAAAAGGTATTCGTCTTGTAGCCATGGAGAGTCAGGCCTAATTGAAAGAGCCTTATTGATGTATTCTTGAGCAAGTTTATTATCTTCTTTATCTTTAGCTTGCAAAATTAGCCCACGGAGTCCAAGAAAGCTTGTTCGTCTATCTTTTTGCATAGACATATACTGGCGAGTGGCAGTTTCCGTATCTCCAGTCATGTATGAGGCTTGTGCAGCAATAAATTGAGTAAGTGGATTGTCTGGTAAAAGCTCACAAGCTACAGCAATAACTTCTTTTGCTTCCTGATTTTGCCCTGCTGCAATCGCGCTAAGTCCATCAATTAAAAGATTATTTCCTCTTTGGGTACGCTTTTTTTGAAGGTAGACTAAATAGTTTTGAGGAAGATTCCATAGCCATTTCCAAAAATTATAAAGCGAAGCGATAATAGCAAAAACAATAACTAAGCAAGCTAAAAACAACCCTATTGGTAATGAAACAGAATAATCAAACCAACTGAATTTTACTTCACCAGGATAGCTAGTAATTAAAATTCCTATAACGCAAAGCACACTAAGAGCGATGAAAAAGCGTAAGCCTTTGATAAGTGCCATTAAGGGATATTCTCCTGTGTTGTTTTAATTGGCGCTATTTTATTCTCTATAGGGGGCTGCTGAACCCAATTCTGCACCTTTTCGGCAAATGAAGAATAATCTTCTTCAAGTGATAAGCGTTCAGCTACATGTTTTGCCCACAATTCTACTGATTGGTTCTTTATGGATTTTGCTTGAGAATAGGCCAACTTTAAGTCTTGCCCATCAAGAGCATTTACAATTAATTGAAGGGGATCTTCGTTATTTTGATCTGCTTTTTCTACTTTAATATTACCTTGGAAAAACAATGCAATTATTTCTATCCATTTAGGAAGGTTGCTTTTTATTTTTGGTGGAGTGTAGTTTTTTTGAATATCATCAAAAGCTTTTTTGAGTTGTTGATGATTTAGCGGAAGACGGACGGAAAATTGTTTCAATGTTTTATACCCGGAAAATGATGAGCATTCTTGAGGCAAACTTGTAAGCAACCCAGAAAATGGTTCATTTAGTCTGATTTTTTCCCCAATACGATCAAGAGTATCAAGGGTGGTTTTTTTGAACAGATTTACTGATGGTGAGGCACCCTGTTGCACAGTTGCTGTCAATAATATTGATGCCTTAATAAATTTTGCGTGTTGAATTTGCAAGGCTACAAATCGCTGATTTAGCTCATTAAAACGATGCTCAATATTTTTTATATGAGCAACAAGCTGTTTACTGGTATCAGCATTATTTTTTTTATCAAAAGTTGTGACCGTTTGTTTAAATGGTAAAATTAAACAAATGATTAAAGCAGGGAGCTGGGCCAAAAGTAAAATAGGCCAATACGCCCGAAGCGCCTGTTTATTTTTAAGAAGTAATTTCTGGGCTCTGCTTTTTACAGACCCGACTAAAATTGTTTTTTTAGTTTGTTGCGACATCAACATGAACCTGATCGACTTGTAAATTAGCTGGAATTTTAGCAGCACTCTTGAAGGTTAGCTGTTCTCCTGGCTGTAGTAAATCCTGTTTCCATTTGTAAGGCCAAACGCGAATTTCACACAGTCCTTGTTCATTAGCAGATTGTCCCTCTTGGCATGTGCCCCAAGCGGTAATCTGGACGTTATTTAATGGTACGGTTAGCAGTCCAGAATTTTTAACATTTCCAACAACAATAATTCTTTGGTGCTCTTCATCTAAAGGTTTAACATCAAATTGAATATTTTCAACGCTAACTTCTTCTGGCGCAATAGTTGGCGGCGTATTATCTGCTGTGGGAAGAAATGATAATGCCGGGTTATAATGCATCGCTACTAGTGCCAAACTAACTGTCCCGGCTAAAATGAATAAGCTCCACACAGTAATTTGAATAAATATTTTCCATTTTTTTGGCTTTATAATCTCTTTTTGAGCTGCTTGCTGCTGAGAATATGCGTAAGTATCAGCCCTCGTTTGTGATATATCCTGCTCCTGCACAGGTCTATAGGCGTAGCTGGCTGATTGTCTTTGATACAATAGAGAGATGTCAGTTAGGTTTCTAAAGGGTTGTTCTGGAGCAGCAAACTTATATTCCGCTTGATTCTTGTTTACCGACTCTTTTTTTAGTTCCCACCACTGTTCATGACAATTAGAGCAAGCTAACTGAACACCTTGGCCACTGTTATCAGGTAGATGAGTGTAATTCAATCGACTAACGTCAAGTCGATACTGCTTGCGACATCTAGGGCAAGAAACGATCATAATTATTCATTTTTGTAGTATTGGTGTTATTCTAATCGTTTTTGCTGAGGGCTGCTACTTTAATTTCATCAGTTGTTCTTGCCAAACACTAGGCCAATTACTATCGTGGTCAAATCCTTCAACAGTCACAATAGTCACTTTGTTTGTATCAATCTGTTGTTTGTACTGCTTGCCTAAATCAATGGTTGTATTTTCATCGATTGTACCAAGAAAGTGAACTTGCGGAATGTGTCCAAGAACAGCTTTGTTTTTTAAGGGGTCAAGAGATTCAAAAAGAGGTCCTGCGTTATGATATCTTGTCCAGCTCTTGTGATCTAAATTTCCAGCAAAAGAAGTAATTTGTTCTATGTTCTCTAAATGTGGTGCCAACAATAATGCGACTGATGCTCCGCCAGAATATGCAACAATTTCAATGGTTTTAAAATGAAACTGCTTCTGACAATTTCTTAGGACTTCCAGAATTGACTGAATTACTTCAGGAGCATAGCGTGCAGTTGTCCAGTATCTAGAATCAGAATGTTTACTTTTTATATAGTGGAAAGGCCTATTAATCACAATTTTAGTGACATGTCGTTTGTCAATGGAGGCTAGTCTTAATGCCATAGGATCAGTTGGGGTAGGGTCTAATGCTACTTCTCCATATTTATTGATGACAAGACCGTCACCTTCCAGATAAATAACAGCGTGGTTAGAATTATTTTCTTGATAAAAAATTTGAATGGGGAATAGTGAAGATTTAATAATTTTGTGCTTATAGTTGTTTTGTTGAGCGAGATAAAAAGCTTTATTAATACGTGCTTGATCGCTACTGCAACCAAATAAAAAAAAGGCGGTGAAAACCACCGCCTTTTTTAGTCTTTCTAAAATCACTAGAAACCGTAGTGAACACGAAGACCAGTTACGTAAGTAGACAATTGACCACGCTTTGTGTAATCAAATTGTAAGCTTCCTGATAATTGGTCATCATTTTTCACTTGGAAACCAGTACCACCACCAAATGCTGAGCGGTTTATTTTGTATGCTTTTTGATTTCCAGCAGTGTATGTAACACCTTTGTTTTCTTTCACGTCATATTGCCCATGAATGTTTACGAAAGGCATAACACTTGGAGTCATCTGATAGCCAACTAATATTTTCGCTACAGCTGTTTGTGCTTTGAAAGTGTTAGATGGAACATTTTTAGCGTTTGCAGCATATGCAGCACTTGCTGATTTCTCGCTAAACTTGTCCATTTTGCTTTGCATCATTAAGTAACCAACTTGCAAACTGAAAGATGCTTTATTCACTTTGTTTACAAAGTTAGCAAACACACCACCAAACATTGCTTGTGACTTTGGCGCACAAGTAAATTTGTTATCAATATTATTGATACCCGCACCAGAGTTTTGAGTTACAACCCAACGACGATCATCTTTACCTTTTGTTGTACTCCATCCACCAACAAATTCAACATTGAAGTTCTTGTGTGGAACAATGATCAAGTAAGGGTTAACACCCAACGTATCTTGCCTCATGTTACCTTTGTTAAACTCAGTTCTTGCATCAAGGTGAGAATAGCTTAATCCTAAACCAGCGCAGAACATGTTATTGAACTTATAGTCAGCTCCAACCATAGTTAGGTATGATTTACCGTTCCATTGTTGATCTGTTGTTGCGTTGTCAATAAAGCCCATGCTTGCACGTAGCCATGTAGAGGCGCGGTGAGCAGAACCTGTTGAACCAGCAATTTTTACGCCTGCATCAGTACCTGAAGTAGCTGCGCTTGAATCACTTCCGCGCATTGCTTCTGCTGCTTCAGCAGTTACTGCGCCAACTAAGCCCATAATTTTTGTTACTTTAATTGCCATGATAGAAGCTTCTGTAACAACAGCAGAAGGTGTTGTTGCGACAGAGTCATAAGCATAGTAACCAGAAGTGCCATAAACAGCGGCTCCTTTTGATGATGAAGTAGAGCTTGCAGTAGTAGAGCCCCCCGAAACCACAGCAGACAGTTGTCCGCTTCCTATACATACAGCAACAAGCGCGAGTGCCTTTACTGCCTTAAATTGTTTAAACATAGATATCCTCTTAAAAAATATATTATTACAATCTAAAATATATACTAACTCTGTAAAATCTTTTGTTTTTTTGCTTCAATTTTTCTGTATAATCCACAGATGTATCCCACATGCAACAAATTAAGTTTTGCTTTAATAATTTATTAATATGGGTTAACCAATGACATTGCCTTTTACAAATACATATTTTTATCTTTTGGTGTTTTTGCCTTTTATCCCGGTAATTTGGCCTTTGGGTGCCTTTCAAGAATCAGATTTTGCTTTTTTTGGCTTGTGGTTTGTAGCAGGGGGGGGTGCGTTATTTTTGGGATTTGGAAAAAACGAAAAATTAAAAGTTCCAGTTCTCGCTAGTGGCTTCTTTTTATTGGCCGCTTTTAGTGTTTTAGGAATTTTTCAAAATGGCTTAACCACCTTGGGTGGCATTAATGAAATACGCGAGGGTACAGCAACATTTCTAGCCATGGCTATTTTGTTAGTTCTTGGAAAACACTTTAGTACAAAAGACGCTCCGCTTTGGTTAATTCCATTAGCGTATGGTGTATTAACTATTGTGGGTTATTACGGACTTTTACGCATAAAAACCTATGTGTTTCTTGATATTGGAGCATTTGCACTATTGGCAAGTTTGCCCATGTATGCGGACTTCAGAAAATCTCTTATTTCCTTTAAGCGTGTGTGGGATATACTGTACGCTACAGTGTTCTATTATTTATTGTTTTTATTCACTAACGAAGCGGCAACCGTAGGGTGTTTATTTGCTCTTGTATTTGTTCTTTTGCTACCCATTAGCAAAAAGTGCGTAAAATTTTTACCAAGAAACGACGGCTTGTACATAGTTGGCGGCCTTATTTTTATAGCAATAATGATTTTGCTTTCGTATTTATTTTTACCAGCTTTGCCGGCGCAATTGCAAAGCAGAACTTTGCTTGGAATTGTTTCTGTATCGCACTATTTTGATAATTTCAGTTTTTCAAAATTTTTTCATCTTTTATTTGGGTATGGATGGGGAAGTTATCAGGAATTTCCTGTTTTAAACCTTTTTAGGCTTGAAAATTTTAGCATGTATGCCGATGGAAGCTTTAAGCCTAATTGGGAATTTTTACAGCGAAATCTTTTGCATAGTCACAACCTAATTTTAGAAACGTTAGTTTCATCTGGATTAGTGGGGGTTGGGCTTTTATTAACCATTATTTACAAGTGGGTAGAAAACATTGATCTTAGTGATTGGTCAGCAAGGTTTTTTGTTGTTAGTTATTTAATCCTTTTAAGTGCTTGGTTTCAAACCCCGCCAGTTTTAATTTTTTCGCTCCTTGCTATGTCATTGATGAAAGAAAGGGTTAGTTATAGTTTTAAAGTTTCTCGTTCTGTTTTTCTTGGGTGTGGGCTATTTTTAACGGTATTTTCTTGCTCAGAGCTGTGGTCTTCGCTAGTTCTTAACCAACATCGATACAAAACGATTCAGTCTTTTGAAAAAGATGTATCAATGTTCCTTAATCACCCTGCACATTCATATGACAAATTTAGTACGTACAAATGTTCTAATAGAATCATTGGACAGTTTTCTTATGGCCTAAGCTCTGCAACAGTTATAGACGATAAGTATTTGCCTGATATCGAAAAATCAGTTGTTTGCTTGATGCAAGATTATTTAGATTCATATCAAAAACGGAACGTTGTTAGTTCTGTGCATATTATTAACCTATGCAATACATACGTTAGTTTACCCAAAGTGAATATCTTAAAAAATTCCGAGCTCTTTAGGATATTTAAAGCAGTGGTTGTTAAGCATATTTCTAATTTTCCAGAGCGTGCAGATATGGCTATAGGATTTTTAAATTTATGTTTTGATAAAATGGAAAACATGAAAGAAACTGCAGACATGGCCAATATCGTTTTAGAAGCTGCTCCGGGACATCCTGTTGGGCTTTGGTTCAAAGGGCTATCTGGATTAACTTTGGGAATTGAGAAGAAAGAGTCGTTAGAGAAAATGCAGCTCGCTGTAAAAAATGGTTTATGCAGATTTATGCCAATACCCAAAGAACTGCTAAAAAGCTTAAGTGTTAAGTAGCAATCGATCGCTATCTATTGAACTGCCAAATTGACGCATTAAATCTTGCGGAGTAAGGCGTTTGCGGTCCTCACCTTTAATGTCATAAATAAGCTGGCTTTCGTGCAGCATTACTGTTCGTGTCCCGTATTGAAGGGCGTGTCCTAAACTATGCGTTACCATCAATGCAGTTAATTTTTTCTCTTCAACAATTTGTTGAGTTATATCCATAACAAAGCGACTTGTTTTTGGGTCTAGGGCTGCTGTGTGCTCATCCAAAAGTAAGATTTTCAAAGGGCTTAATGTTGCCATAAGCAAGCTTATGGCTTGGCGTTGTCCGCCCGATAACATTGCCATTTGTGTGTCTAGCCTATTTTCCAACCCTAAATTCAAAGGCTTTAAAATACTTTGAAAATATTTGCGTGAAACATTAGTCACGGCGTTTTTAAGCGTTCGGTTTTTTCCTCTACATAGCGCAAGAGCTAAATTTTCACCGATTGTTAAATAAGAACATGTTCCAGCTATGGGGTCTTGAAAAACGCGTGCAACATGTTTTGCTCTGGTGCTTGTTTCTTGTTGAGTAACATCTTCTTCATCAATTAAAATCTGGCCGGTATCTGGAAGAACTTCTCCAGCAATTGCATTAAGAAGAGTGGATTTTCCAGCGCCATTACTACCAATCACAGTAACAAATTCACCTTCTTGAATTTGAAGTGATACATTTTTTAAAGCTGTTCTAAAGGCAGCAGTGCCCACTCCAAAATGCACGGATATATTTTTTAGGCTAATCACGCTTTTGTCCTTAGCTGCCTTTTTAAGTCGGGCAATAACATGGCAATGCCTACAAGAACTGCTGTAACTAAATTTAAGTCAGAGGCTTGTAGCAGGGATCCGCCAATGTTTAAAGCTGTTGCAATTACAAATCTGTATAGTATTGCACCTGCAATACAAGCGAGAATTGCGTGGCTAATTTTGCGTATAGGCAACACGGCTTCTCCAATAATCACGGCTGCTAGTCCAATAATAATAGTGCCAACACCCATGCTTATGTCAGCATAACCACTGACCTGTGCAAAAATTGCGCCGCCTAACGCAACAAAGCTATTTGCTAAGCACAAACCCAAGCTAACCATAGCTTTATCATTAATTCCTTGGGCTCTTGCCATGCGTGCGTTGTTACCTGTGGCTCGTAACGCCAGCCCAGTATTAGTTTTTAAAAAGCAGTTTAGAGCATAGGCCAAAAGACCGATGAAAATTAAAATAGGAAAAATTCTCCAAAAAAGCCCTAATGGCCCTTTCAAACAAAGAAAAAATTCTTCAAAGAGTGTATTTTCTCCCAAAAGTGGGATGTTTGGTCGTCCCATGACCCGAAGATTTATAGAATAAAGTGCCGTCATCACCAAAATTCCAGACAAAAGATTCATGAATTTTAAATGAGTTGATAGCCACGCAGTAATCAATCCTGCTAGCCCACCTAAAATCATCGCAGCTATAGTTGCTATCAATGGATGAACGCCAGCAACAATTAAAGCTGCACATGTAGCAGCGCCTAGCGGAAATGTGCCATCAACGCTTAAGTCAGGAAAATCAAGAATTCTTAGGGACAAGTACACCCCCATCGCTACGAATCCATAGATTAATCCAAGCTCGATGGCCCCTATAATCTGAATAGTGTTCATAAATCTGCGCCACCAACAGTAACGGCTTCGTCCAATAGGTCACCAGAATCTAATTGTATACCAAGGTGGTCAATAGTATCCATGTTTAAATGTAATTGTGGATACAGTTCATCAAAAGCATTGTCTTTAATGTTTTTCTGATCTTTTAAAAAGCAACTAGCAACCTCAGCAATGCTATGAGCAATTTCTTGTGTATCAAAATCATATCCGCCTAATGCTCCAGAGCGAACTAATCCCGCATGGTTTGCAAATACTGGAATTTTTTTTGTTTTGAAATATTCTAAAATAAGCTCAGAATCTGAAAAAACAATTTCTCCTGGAACAAAAATAACTGCATTGATATTTTGGCTAACTTCTTTTAAAAGCGTGGGAATGTTTCTATTTGCAGAGAGAATGCACGCACGTAATTCTATTCCATTAATTTTAGCTAGTTCTTGAAATTGCAAGGCTAGACGCTTTGAATGTTCACTGCTTTCATCGTATATCAATAAGCAGCTAATGGCTTTTTTCACAATCGTTTTCGCTAGTTCCAACAAAGCTTCAGCGTCATCTTCCTCGGGCAAGTTAATAACATTAGGATTTTCTTCGCCTAAAGAATCATTTAAGCGAATACCAATTTTTAGTGATGAGTCATCTTTTTTTGCATATTCATCAAATTTTTTTTGCTCTAAAAATATTTTTATGAAAGCGCTGTCACAATTTGTGTTTTCAGTAATCTGATTACTTTTAATGTCATAGAGTTGCAGAGCCTGACGAATAAAACGAATGTCATCTTGCGACCCAGGTGTCTTAGTTGAAAAAATGCAAATCTTTCTGTCATCAACAGAAGAAAACGAGAGCTTTTTATAAAGCCCTATTCCACCTACAGCAACAGCTGCACTTATAACAATAAAAAGTATTCGTATATTCATAAATTTTGCCTTTACACGGAGAAACTATAACTCGTTTTTTGTAAAAAAACTATGGGCATTGTTTTGCATGGTTTAGTTTTCTCGATTAGTTTTTTAAAAGGGCATTTTTTCATCTTTTTTTAACGGTTTGCCTGCAGAATAAAAGAAAAAACAAATGAAGCTCGCAACCTGTTATACAGTCGCTTTTTTTGGAGTACAGCCTAAATTAATTGAGGTTCAGGTTCAATTTGCTCCTGGATTACCTACTTTTACAATTGTTGGTTTGGCAGACAAAGCTGTCGCAGAATCACGCGAGAGAATTCGTGCATGCTTACATGGTTTGGGAATGGATATTCCAGCAGTTAGATAAACCGTTAATTTAACGCCCGCTGATCTTCAAAAAGAAGGCACACATTACGATTTACCTATTGCTTTGGCAATTTTAGGTGTAATGAATATCATTCCCAGAGATGAACTGACAAATTACATTGCGTTGGGAGAGATTACCTTAGATGGGCGTATTTTAAGCGTGCCCGGGGTCTTACCTTCTGCACTTTTATCTGCAGAACATGGTAAGGGCATCATATGTCCGAAAGATTGTGGGCCAGAGGCTGCCTGGGGTGGAGATATTCATATTTTGGCCCCAAGAGATATTTTAGAGCTTATCAAACATTTCAAAAATGAAACTATTTTAGTGCAACCCGAGCCTAAGCTTGATGAAATAAGTGCATATAATCTTGATATGAAAGACGTAAAATCTCAGCGTTTTGCTAAACGTGGATTAGAAATAGCAGCTGCTGGTGGTCATAATGTTTTAATGATCGGTCCTCCAGGTGCAGGTAAATCAATGTTAGCTTCAAGACTGCCTGGAATTCTTCCAAAGCTTAGTCCTAAGGAAGCTCTCGATGTAACAGTTGTGCATAGCTTGGCGGGTATGGCACCGAAAGATGGTTTAGTAAAAACTCGTCCATTCAGGGATCCTCATCACAGCGCGTCCTTACCTGCATTAGTAGGAGGAGGGCAGAAGGGTAAGCCGGGAGAAATATCTTTGGCGCACAACGGAGTTCTTTTTCTTGATGAGCTCCCTGAATTTTCTAGGGGGTGTTTGGAAAGTTTACGACAACCACTTGAAACAGGGACCATTACTATTGCCAGAGTTCAACACCATTATACGTATCCTGCAAGATTTCAGTGTATTGCTGCCATGAACCCATGTAGGTGTGGATATTTTGGCGATGAAGATCGTCAATGTAATAAAGTTCCAAAATGTGCAGATGAATATCAACAAAAAATATCTGGACCTATGCTAGATCGTTTTGATTTAGTTATACCTGTCCAAGCTTTAAAGCCGGAAGAGCTTCAGGCAGAGCGTAATGAGGAATCAAGTCAAAGTATTTTGCAGAGGGTTGAGAATGCAAGGAGTCGTCAACATGAACGCTATAATTCTCAAGTAATGATCAATGCTTATGTTGATGGAGAAATGCTTGATAAAGCAGTGCGCACAAATGCTGAAGTCGATGCACTTTTACACCAGGCCATTAATCGCTATAATTTGTCAGCACGTGGGTATCACCGCTTATTGCGAGTATCTCGCACGATTGCCGATTTAGAATCCCATGAAAATATCTCGAGTAAACATGTGCTAGAGGCACTTAACTATCGATTGGATATCCTGCGAAAATAGATGTTGCGGTTTCATTTTATTTTCTCAAACCATAAATTCAATAATTTTCACATACCAAGAATAGACTTTTTGTCAAATTCCGGTTAAAAAAGCAAGATGGATTATACTATAGCAGTCTTGTGAGTTTATTGAATTCTATACGCATATCGGGTAAAGAAGTGCTTCCTCTTGTTGAAGGAGGAAAGGGTATTTCTATATCTAATGGAGAAAGTTCTGGTGCCTGGGCAGCGGCTGGGGGAGTTGGAACATTTTCTGCAGTTAACGCAGACGCGCATGATACAGATGGAAATCTAATCTCTGTAATTTATCACGGAAAAACTCGTAGAGAACGCCATGAAGAGTTAATCGCTTATTCTATTAAAGGTGGAATTACACAAGCGCGCATTGCTCATGAGCGTAGCAATGGTCAAGGTCGCATTCACATGAATGTTCTATGGGAAATGGGCGCTGTTGAGCCTATTTTGCATGGAGTATTATCACAAACAAAAGGCCTTGTGCACGGCGTGACGTGTGGCGCTGGCATGCCATTTAAATTAGCTGAAATTTGCGTTAGCTACGGATTATTCTATTACCCTATTGTCTCATCAGCGCGAGCTTTTCACATTTTGTGGAAGCGTGCTTATAGCCGTTTTTCAGAATCATTAGGCGGAGTTGTTTATGAAGATCCTTGGTTAGCCGGCGGTCATAATGGTCTCTCTAATAGCGAAAATCCTTTGATTCCAGAAAATCCTTTACCTCGTGTTATTGCTTTACGCAAAGCTATGCGTGAGGTTGGGTTGGGCGAAACGCCTATTTTTATGGCTGGTGGGGTTTGGTGGTTGTCAGAATGGGCTGACTGGATTAATAATCCCGAATTGGGACCGATTTCATTTCAATTTGGTACTCGTCCGCTATTAACGCAAGAAAGTCCTATTTCTGAAAGCTGGAAAAAGAAGCTTTTAAATCTTAATAAGGGCGATATCTTTTTAAATCGATTCAGTCCAACTGGGTTTTATTCTTCTGGAGTACGTAATGCTTTCATGCAAAATTTAGAAGGCAGATCGGTGCGTCAGGTTGCTTATTCTGTTGAGCCCATAGGTGAGCATACTCAGCAATTCCCAGTAGGTGCGCGTGGTAGGTTTGTTTATCTTGCTCAGCATGATAAAGAATCTGCAGATATCTGGGTAAAACAGGGGCACGATGTTCCTATGCGAACTCCAGACAACACATTGATTTTTGTATCACAAGAAGAGTCTCAAAATATTTTAACTGATCAAATTAATTGTATGGGATGTTTATCTGAATGCAAATTTAGTAATTGGGCGCAAAACGAAACTTGGTCTACAGGTAAAAAAGCAGATCCGCGTTCATTTTGCATTCAAAAGACACTTCAGAAAATTAGTCACAGCGAAGAAATTGATAACCAATTAATGTTTGCTGGTCACCAAGCTTACCGCTTTGGGCAAGATTCATTTTATGCAAATGGATTTGTACCAACGGTAAAGCAACTGGTTGATCGATTGCAGACAGGCTATTAAGTGATGGAATTTTTTAATTCTCTTAGCAAAGATTCAGCCGTTCTTGTCTATACTGATGGTGCTTGCAGTGGCAATCCTGGTCCTGGTGGATGGGGTGTTGTTGTGCGCGCAAATGGTAAAACTCATGAATGGAATGGGGGAGAAATTCAAACCACCAATAACCGCATGGAATTAACTGCTTGTATTGAAGCATTGAAAGCTATACCTAAAGATTTTTCCATTACTTTGCGTACCGATAGTCGTTATGTTCAAGACGGCATTTGTCATTGGATTGTAGGCTGGAAGAAAAATGGCTGGAAGACTGCTAGTAAGACCCCAGTTAAAAATATGGATCTTTGGCAAGAGCTAGATGTTTTATCCCAGAAACGTCCGATCACTTGGGAATGGGTGGCTGCACATAATGGTGAAGAAGGTAATGAACGCGCAGACATGATGGCAAAACAAGGAATTGTTGTTGCTACAATGAATAGCTAATTCTCTAACCCAAATAGTGCTGCACGTTATACGCTGGGCTATCTAAAATAACTTGCCATCCTTCTTGTGAAACAGGATTCAGCATAATAGGGGCTGCAGTATTTACACTAATGTAGTTTTTTTCTAGCTTGCTATGCATTGAAGTTACTAAAAATATAGCCACATCTTTTAATTCTAAGTTTTTTGTGTGAAGAGATATTTCCAGATCTTTCGCATTAATAATACTAAAATCTTTTGGATTCACCGTGATATTCATCATGATTAGCTTCAGGCCTTCGTCTTCAGTTGATTGCAAATATTTGTAGTTTTCTGGTGTATCTTGAGGAAGGGATGTAACGATAAATTCCTTTAAATTTTCAAAACCACAAATACCGTTTTTAAAGTAAAAAATATTCGCGAGGTTGTTTTCAGTATCTTTCAATTTTTTAACAAGATTCTTATTTATTTTGCGTTGTGTAGTTTTAATCATATAATTATCCTCGTTGTTCTAGCATTCTCACTGCGCTCTGCGCATTACGCATTTCTTGGGTAAATAAATGTTGGCAGATATTTTCCATAACGTTTGACGACATGAGCGCAGCTAATAATTCTTCAACACTGGCCACATTCAAGTTTGAAGTGCAACGTTTGCTAAATTTTTATAAAAAACTTCTTGAGGTGTCATCCAGCCAAGAGATTTTCTGGGGGTCGTATTA
>Ga0207938_1000037_pt1 | contig 20026 bp, 13 predicted proteins | sample LakMenEpi15Mar12_FD_150671 | JGI IMG/M metagenome (GOLD analysis project Ga0207938, IMG submission 150671) | Freshwater microbial communities from Lake Mendota, WI - 05MAR2012 deep hole epilimnion (SPAdes) | ecosystem: Environmental > Aquatic > Freshwater > Lake > Epilimnion/Euphotic zone ...
GCCTTACCAGACATTTCGCCTAAATGTTCTAGATACTCCACCATACAATGCAGATTTTGACGGAGACGAGATGAACTTGCATTGCCCGCAAAGTATCCAGACTATGAACGAACTTATGGATATCGCGGCTGTCCCATATATGATTCTTGCGCCCCGCGATGGCAAGCCGATTATTGAGGTAGTCCAAGATACTCTCGTCGGCTCTTATCGCCTGACAAAGGATTTTACGGAGATTCACGATAAAACTATGGCAAACATTCAAATGGTTAATAGTTATTTCAAAGGAAGCTTGCCGAAACCTAAAAACAAGTATATTTATAATGGGAAGGAGGCATATTCTCAAATATTACCTCCCGGCCTCTTCATAAATAGAAAAAATAAGAAGGATGAGAAGGTAATTATCAACGACAGTATTTTGGAGAGCGGTAATCTTGACAAAGTTGTATTTCACGGTATTTCAACTGGATTAGTTCCAGTTATCTATCACGATTACGGACCATTTGAAGTTCGCAAGTTTTTGGATAATACTCAGCGCCTCGTGTGCAGATGGCTACTGACTGCGGGATTTAGTGTCGGTATCAGCGACCTGGTAACAGATAAAAAGACTGACGAACATCTCAAAAACAAAATTAAGGAAATGCAAACGAAGGCTTACAATAAGCTTGACGAAATTAGAAGAGGCACCCACGATAACAACGGTATCTTGAATAACGAGGATTATATTGAGAGAGAACTCATCGGTATATTGAATGAGACGACGAGTGAAGTAGGAAAAATCGGATTCTCGCAGATTGACGAAAAAACCAATCGTATGATTAATATGGTTAAATCGGGTTCCAAAGGCAAAGAGATTAACATTTCACAGATGATTGTATGCGTCGGGCAGCAGAATGTGGATGGCAAGCGCATTACATACGGATTTACTGACAGAACTCTACCGCATTTTACAAAATACGACGATGGCCCAGAAGCAAGGGGGTTCGTCAAAAACAGCTTCATATCTGGCTTGAAACCCCACGAAGTATTCTTTCACGCTATGGGTGGTCGCGAGGGTCTTATTGATACTGCTGTAAAAACTTCTGAGACTGGATATATTCAGAGGAGGTTAGTAAAAGCTATGGAAGATTCAAAGATTCATTATGATAACACTGTTAGAACTGCCGACGGTACAATCATTCAATATATTTACGGAGAAGATGGAATGGATGGTTGTAAAATTGAGGTTCAGGTAATTGACTCTATCTATAAAAATAATATTGAGCTGGACTTTGAATATAATCTTAAAAGCACCGACAATATCAATATCCATATTACAGAGGATGCGTTCAAGACTATCAGCCCAAATACATATGCCAGGTGCAATGAGCACTTTGAGAAGATGATTGAGGATAAACTATTCTTGATTAAGAAAATCTTTAATCGCGATAAAAAGAATGTCATTAACTATCCTATACCATTTAGCCGTATTGTCACGACGGCTCACAATAGAATCAAATCTATTAACATCACGGCTATCAAGACTGATTTAACGCCCGATTATATCTTGGATAACATTGATAATCTCGTAGATAAATTGTATATTAAAAATCGCACACAAGGAATGCGATATCTCCACATCTTGATGAGACAATATCTAAATCCTAAAAAATTAATATTCCATTATCATTTCACCGTTGAAATATTTGATTGGATTGTTTCGCAAATCATTGAGTATTTCAATCAGGCCATCGCGCAACCTGGGGAGATGGTGGGAATTATTGCAGCACAGACGATTGGTGAATTAGGGACACAGATGACTCTTGATTCATTTCACGTCTCCGGTACTGCAGCAGCCGTCAAGGCTACTTCGGGTGTTCCGCGTCTCAAAGAAATCTTGTCGGCTACAAAGAAGACTAAAACACCGACTTTGACGATATATATGAAGAACGATATTTCGTGTGTGATTAATCCTATAAGAAACGAGAGCGGTGATTTCAAGGATGATAGGATTGATATTACCAAGAATCACGCGATGAATATTAAAAACTCTATTGAGATTACAAAATTGTCGGATATTCTAAAATACACAGAGATATACTGGGATAATGGCGAATATTACGAGACGAATATTGAAGAAGACAAGGGCATTATGAATATATACAAGGAGTTTGAAGAGTTGAACGGAAATGCCGCTAAGTCCAAGAGCTCTTCTCCTTGGGTTCTCCGGTTGGTATTTGACAAGTTCAAAATGCTCTCTTATAATTTGAAGATGATTGATATTTATACAAAACTTAATACGGCTTATGATAAATACATTGAGTGTGTATATAGCGATGATAATGCCGAGGAATGCGTGTTTCGCATCAAGCTTACTGAAATAGCTCTGAAAGATGGCGACGAGATTGCTACAATCAAGGCGATTGAACACAATATCGTACATCAAATATTATTGAAAGGTTATAAGGGTATCAAGAAGGTATCGCTTGACAAGAAGAAATATTATAGATATAATGATGATACGAACAATTTTGATGAAATGCTTGAGTGGGTATTGGATACTGATGGAACTAACTTGATAGAATTATTGTCAAATCAGAATATTGATAGTACTCGCACGATTTCAAATGATATCCGCGAAATCTATGATACGCTCGGTATTGAAGCTGCGCGATACGCTTTATATAAAGAGCTGCTTATTGTTACGAACGAGGGTTCTATGAATTACAGGCATATGTCGCTACTCATAGATACTATGACATACAAGGGGCAATTGATGTCAATTGACAGACACGGAATTAACAGAGGAGATATTGGGCCACTTGCTAAATCATCTTTTGAAGAAACCACAGATATGCTTATTAATGCCAGTATATTTGCGGAATATGACAAGGTAAATGGAGTATCTGCAAATGTTATGTTAGGCCAACAGCCTCCTTGCGGTACCGGAGATAGCAAGATATTGATTGATGAAGAATATATGATAGAGCTATTGAAGGATGTCAAAGATACAAATCATATGCTAACGAGCATAAATGAGAATGACACGGGAGACGCAATAGACACAGGCGAAGAGCGCGAAGACTTTAATGAAGACGATTTGCAGATTGAGTTCAATCTCAACAAGGGAATTGACGGTATGATTAGCAAATGCTATAAATTGCCAGAACAAAAAATAAAATACATTTAATGGCTTGTTTGGTTTATATATTATTATATGGCGTGAGTTATGGGGGAACTGCTTTTGCCAAGTGAGTTAGGGTGTTTCAATATATTTTTTATATCTTCATCGGCTTCATTCAATTCGTTATAGATAATCTTATTATCGTCTATAAGTTTTATTAAATAATAGCCTACGAATGTCTTTTCTATTTTTCTATATAAAATAATTAGAGGCCTCTTTAATATCTCGGTGTGATTATTATTATCGCCGGCATTAAAAAACTTGATAGATACTTTTAAATCTTTGCTTCCGGCTCTCTTAGATACTTCAACACCTTTTCCATAATCTACGCGGTGATGTATAACCATAATATTGATATTTAAATTGATAGACATTTGTTTCAATAATATATCGCCGTAATATTTAATGGCTTTCGTAGATTCTATGATATTCATTATTTTTTTACGCTCGTCTGGAGCGCTCTTGTAAAAGTAATCTTCCAAGAATATTCGCGTCGTCTTAAATGTCTTATTGGTATTATTTACGATATTCATAGTATTTATATATGTGTGTTTGAAATGCGGATCCTTAAATAGCATATCTATCTCATTTTTATAATCCAAATCAATATCGGGCGTATTGTTTAATAATAAATCCTTATATTCCTTGTAAGTATATTCCACAATATCTTCAAATGTGATAATATTATTTATTCGGTTCTTGTCATAGTTAAGCAGATACTCAAAAAGCTCATAGATATTATTATCATTATAAGTAGAATCTATGTAGCGCATCTTAGGCCATATCTTTTTCTTATATTTCGTCCATTTTCTCGTGAGGAGTTTTTCAATTCCCTTCCAATTTTCTGGAATATGCTGATATTGATTTTTGTTTTCATTTTGCTTATCGCTATTATCAGGCGACTTAGACTTTCGCATATTATTTTTGAGCTCATAGAAACCAATATTCGCATTAGCGTTCGCATTCGCATTCGGTAAATAATCACCGGTATTAGTTATTTTTTCAGGTACTCTGTCGGATACCAGGTACTGTGTAAATATCAAATCTTCTCCATCTTCCTTTATATTATTTGAAATATCACTAACATAATTATATCTAGAATAAGCCAAATTATTAGAATACCAATCCTTAATATTTTTCCTCGAATATATATCAATCCCTTCAAGCATTATCTGCAATTCTCTCATCGCTCTTTTATTGGCGCTGCTGCTGCCGCTGCTGCTGCCGACATTATTCATTAAGGTTTTTATAATTTCTTTGCGGGATTTTTTAGAAAGCTCATTGTAATATTTGTCATCAAATCTCGCATCAAGCAATTTGTCATAGATATGCTTTCTCATATCTTGCCACTTTTTCTCTTCCTTTGAATATTTGCCAGAATCATTATATTTATTCAAGATATTGCTGATAATTCCACGGTCTCTGCTATAAGCCTCGTCCTTAAATAACAGATTGCTTCTTATTAATCCTCCATTTTCCTTAGCTATCACTCCGATATCAACGGCTATATCTATTTTTTCAAATCTTTTAACAATAAAAGAATACAAGGTTTTATTTATATAAATCTTGAAGTTATCGCCGTCAATATCCTCGCTAAATAGAACATTTTTAATATTCAGGCGTTTAATGATTAAATCAAGCATAATTATTGAGAGTTTTTTGAACTTAATAATACATATCACAGTATTGTCTTTTTTCAATATCATTCTATTGATAGAGAGGTCTTTGTTGATTATCAAGGTTCTATATATTTGATTTTTGTCTTCATCGTCTTTCTGTCCTTCTGTTTTTATTATAATTTGCTGCCTTGTAGCTTTCATATTTTCTAAATTGACATAGAAGTTCTTATTAGCTTCGTTTATATTCGCCGAACATTTATTTAATATTTTAACTATATTTTTGTGATTATCAAGATTAAAATATCGGCTCTCCTTTTTATTCAGGGATTTTGATATTATAGGTTCGTAATAAGCAACATCATTATCCTTGGCTTTATTCTCAGATGAAGTCATTAACATAATGACCTTCGTTTTTTTCCCGAGATATAAGAGCAGGTCATTTATTGCAGAATAGCGAGGACATACGATGCTTACATCATTATTTGGTTGCCCAATCTCAACGTCCCACAAGACGATTAGCTTATTATATATAATTGCAACTAATGTATATAAATAATGAATGGCATTACCTGAGTGATTTTCTCCAGTCTTTAAATAATTAATGAACTTTTTATAAGATTTATATATACATAATAATCTGGACTTTTGATACAAAGATTTCTCGCTATTATCGTCCATAGCCGGAACATTAATAGCCTTGCTGACATTTGCATATTTGAGGAACTCGGCATATAACTCTTTATTTAATTCGGGTATAACTGGTTCTATGTCAGAAAAATCTTTAAATACATTTCCATTTTCAAGCGACAAAAACTTCAAGATATCCAGATTATCCTCTATATTTTTTATAAACTCTTCTTTGGTAATTCCCAATAAATAAGCGATTGAATTCATAATATCATTAGAATTATTCAAGCCTTTTCTTAATACACAATTATGTTTATTTATATTACTATTAGATAAACAGTTTTTAGTATAATCCTTGTAATCATCAAATAATATATAATACAGTTCTTTTTGTATTCCACCAAAGCGATTTTTAGGAACAGGTATTTTATTCATAATATAATTCTTATCATTCTCATCGCTCCCTTCATCAGGAGTTCCACGAGCATCTGGAGGCTGTGGGACAGGCGGGGTTCCTGGGACATCGTCGTTTTCTTCTAGAGGCTCTTCTATCTCTTCTATCTCTTCTATCTCTTCTATATCTTTGTCGCCTTTGCCCTTTTTCTTCTTCTTATCTTCGGCCTTTTTCTTCTTTTCCAAATCTTTAATTGCTCTTTTAGATGGCGGTTTATCTGTCTTTTTGCTATCAACCAGCTTAGCGGTTTTTTCGGGATTTCTTTTGCCACAGCAAGGAATCTCAATATCTCCTTTAAGTAAATAAACAAATCGCGATTTATTTTCATTTTTCATATTTGCGTTCATCATAATAGGTTTCTCATTTTCTTCCGGACATTTTAGAGATTCGGTCGGCACGCCGGCAGCTCCGGAAGCGCCAGGAGCGCCAAGAGCTTCATCAAGAGGGATATTACTTATAGGACACCATATGCGCGGGCAAGTATAAAAGTTCTTGTTATCTTCACTGCTTCCATATTCAATATAGTTATCAAAAACCTTCTTATCATACGGGTCATATCCTTTGGCTTTTAACATTTCAATCTCTTCTTTTTTGAGAACAAGAGGCTGATACTCCTTCTGGCATTTTCTCGCAGGATTTTTGCCTTTTCCGCGGTCTTTGTAGAGCTCCTTATCGGCATTATTTAATTTATTTATCAAATAGTTATTATCATTCTTGCTATTCTTATCATCACCACCACCCGAAGTTCTATTAAAGTTATCATTATTAAACTCTTCCTCATCAAACTTAAAACTATCACTTGATTTTGATGAGGATTTTTTGGATGAAGATGATTTTGACGAAGATTTCTTGGGCGAAGAGATTTTTTTGGGTTCAGGTAAAACAATCTTGGCAATTATTTTTTTCTTAGCGCCTGGCGCGGGCTTCTTTTCATTTCTGATATCTTCAATAATATGCGCGAGCCAATATTTTAAATTATATAACTCTACGAAAGAACTAGTCTTTTTAATATCAACATAGAAATCTATATTATTATTATATTCCTTGATTATGATAATGGTCTCTTCTTTTTCGTTCGTATCAGTATTATTCGGCTTTATATTCTGTATTTCGGCTTTTTTATTAATTACACCCTTTATATAGTTTATTGTGGTATTTATCCCCATATCTTTTAGCACAGCCAAGATTTCTTCTAATGTAGATTCTTGTATTTCGCTTCTATTTATTATAAAATTATCTAAGTCAAACCCTATAGAATTTCCGGCAATTCTCTTGTATTTAAAAACGCCCTTAGATTTTTTCTTATTAAGCACAAAATCCTCAAATATTTTCGCGTATGTCCCTACTTTTTTAATTAACTTCTGATATTCTAAATTATCTATTGAATAGTTTATTCGGATGTTAATATCTATCTCTTTGAAAACGGCATTTATATTGAACTTCTTTAAATATCTGACAATATCGTCCTTAATATGTATTATATTGCTCTTATTCTCGCCATTATCTATGTCATATTTAAAAGCCAATTTAAAAACCCCATCTTTAAATATTGACAATTTGATATTCTTGTTCTTGTAATAAAGGTTTATGACAGATATATCTTTGCTTTCTTTTTTGGCAGCATTCAGTTTAAACTTGTAATCCAAATATTTCTTTTCAAGTGTGTGGTGTTTATACAATTTATATACTGCATTATTATTATTCGCAAACTGTATCAACTGGATTTCTTCGTCGGTTTTAAGTTTATCAAATAATACCATAAGTGGCTCCATATTTTCCATTTCCATTCTATACTCAAATATAACCTCGTTATAATATTCGTTCTTTTCTACCACTTTCAGTACAGGGAGATTATAGAGCCCGACAATAGATTCCTCGTCCTTGATAAGTTTAGCTATGGCTTCAATATTGACATCTTCATTTTTATTAAAATAATATTTATTATCATAATCAAAATCATTACGAAATACTATATTGATTGAATCATTATTAAATAATTCGTCGTTATCATTATTGATATACTCTATAGATTCCTCAAGTTTCTTTGAGGCTCTGTCTTTGGATTTCAGGGGATTTACATCATAGCCCTTCCAATAAATCTGTTTAATATCAAAAAGCAAGGGTTTTCCCAATTTTTCATCCCAGCAATAATAAGGAAATTTCAGCTGTTGCTGTTGCTTCTTATTATTTTCATAATTATATATATGATATGCTATTTTATTTAAAGCGTCTTTTATATTATTATCCTGAAATATATATTCATTTATCACAATATCATCGGGCTTATATATATTGCCTGTATTATTATCAAATATGTATTTGATATACTTATTTTCAGATATCCACCTTTTGACAATAATAGGCTTTAATAATTCCATTATATATCTAATCTATAAAGAAGAAAAAACATATTATTTTCCTTTATTTACATCAACCAAAAAGATGAATAATAATCTAATTTCGTTTTTCTTTTCTGTTTGTGTAATATAGAACAATATAAATTATGAATACATCATTATTAATTAACGATTTAATAAATGTTTTAGAAAATGTTAATAATAAAAAGCATATGAGTAAGGATGATATTTTAAATGAAAAATTAGAAAATAATATAATAATAAAGAATTTAGGAAAAATATTAAATAATAACTTTGAAGATTTTATCATAGATAATAATGAATTGACAAGAAATCTAAACGATACAATAAGAACAAGAGAAGAGCTAGACCAAGCTACAGATCAGCCTAGAACTACACCAGCTACACCAGCTACATCCGCTACACCAGCTACATCAGCGACACCTGCTACATCCGCTACACCAGCGACACCTGCTACACCTGCTACACCTGCTACACCTGCTACACCTGCTACACCCGCGAAGAAGGATGATGACGAAGATGACGAAGATATTATGGGGAAATTTAAATGGGTATTAATAGGAATAGGAATATTTGTATTTCTAATTATATGCGGCGGATTAATATATTATTATTATTCTTCTTCTCCTGCAGAACCTGAAATTAATGTGTTAAATAATAATAATCCTGTATATCAAGAGCATTCTATAAGATCGGCACCAGCAGTATTAGCAGCGCCAGCAGAACAACCATCATTCTTTTCTTTCCAAACGGCTCCACAAGCCCCGCAAGTTTCGCGTGCTCCACCCGTCCAGGCTGTAGAACAAGAATATTCTTATATGCCATTTTCATTTTCTCAAAATTCTAAAGAACAACAAAGTGGACAATTTAACAATCTGCAAGATACAGTAAGAGGTAGTGTCAAGCAAGAAACGGTAAGAGAAGAACCTAAGCAAGAAACGGTAAGAGAAGAACCCAAACAAGAAACTGTCAGGGAAGAACCTAAACAAGAAACTGTCAGGGAAGAACCCAAACAAGAGACTGTCAGGGAAGAACCCAAAGAGGAACCTAAGCAAGAAACTGTCAGGGAAGAACTCAACGAGGAACCTAAAGAGGAACCTAAAGAGGAACCTAAAAAAGAAACTGTTAGGGAGGAACCCAATCGGGATGAAGATACAAGCAGTAGCAATAGCGAATCGGAAAAGGCAGAAGATACTAGCACTAGTGATAGCGAATCGGAAAAGGCAGAAGATACAAGCAGTAGTGATAGCGAATCAGAAAAAAAAGATGATAAAAGCAGCGGAAGCAGTAGCGAATCTGACAAAGACGAAGAAATTAAAGATGAAAAGGATAATAAAACTGTTAAAGGTGTAGTAGGCGGTGGCAGAGGGACTGGAAGAGGACGAGGGAGAGGACGCGGGCGAGGGCGAGCTAGAACAATATATACAAATAAAAAGAGTGATAGCAATCAAGACAAGGGAATGAACGGTATTATAAACAAAATTTTCAATAATATAAAATTATGAATATGAATATGATTATGAATATGAATATGATTATGAATATGAATATGAATATGAATATGATTATGAATAATAATATAATATATTGTGCCTGAATATATATGTTATATAGAAGCCTATTAATATTCCTGTAATTATTAATATTAAAAACATAAATGAGTTTGATATTAAATAATAAAGTATATATAATATTACAATTAAAAGTGGATAATAGCTATTGACATTTTCTATTAATGAAAAAATAATGTTCATTATATTCTATAATTTTAATGATATTTTAAATTACTAACTGTTTTAAGTGCCCTACGCGTATATCTGTGTTAATCATAATTTGATAACCGGCTTTGATGATATTTTTTGAAAACGCAACATCCTCACTACATATATCTCGGATTACTTTTCCATCATCTGCTATAATTATATTTAATTCGGCGTCAAAATATGGATATCGCATTTTATCAAAAACCTCTTTTTTAACAGCCATAAACCCCATTCCAGTATAGGCGACAGGATAATATTTGAAAGAAGTCTCTTTTTTCCATACATCAATTTCTTCGGGAGTGCTAAACTTAAATGTTCCATTTTCTTTGAAATAATTAATGTCCCAATCTTTAACAAAAGCATAATTTGTCAAGTCCGCCATTCTATACATACCCGCAACAACCGGGTGATGTTCAGCAGATTCAATCAATTCAATAACTTGCTCTGGTGTAAATATAATGTCGCTGTCAATCGTAACCCACAAATCAAAATCTTCATTATTGAAAGGCTTTTGAGCATCCCCTCTTAGTGTATCCAATCCCAGCGTTTTCATTCTTACAAATGAAACATATGAACCGGTCGCTGGCGAAATCAATATATCATATTTGCGCGTATCCATAACCTTGCTGATTGTTGAAGTCCAAGAAATTAAAAACTTAGAACTAAAATTATCCCCAGGCAAAGCAAAGATAACACGCTTCATTTTTTCTGGCGTCCCATTATTACCTACCGGTTCTGCGACTGGCTCTTGTACCTCTGCGATTGATACTTGGGTATCTGGGATGGATTTGGCGGATTCGCTTGATATGCTTACGTTAGTTGCTTCGTTCATTATATTTAATATTTGATATTATTTCTTATATCATTTTACGAGGAGATTATAAATGTATATAAAATATATTTGCATATTATAATATAATATATATATAATGTCTAATGATTATTATAATTATGATAATGTAATTTATAATATTGAGTTAGATAATGAGTCTCCCAGGTGTGCTCAGCCTTCCAAAATAAAGAAACAGCTGAAGCCTCATCAATTAGCTTGCTTATATAAGGCGATTATGATGGAAAATCATAGAAAAATTAGATATACTACGGGCGAAGAAATAGAGTCTAATATAGGTATTTTGGGAGATATCGTGGGATATGGCAAAACGCTAATAGCGTTGTCTATAGTAGCCCATAATAATCTTGTCAATATCCAGGTTAATAATGAAAAAATCATAAGTTATCATAGTTCCAAGGCTTATAATTATTTTAAATTAAGTTCTAAGAATAAAAATATAGCAGCTTTAAATAAAATCATTAATTCTACATTAATCGTAGTTCCTCGCGGTCCCGTATACGTCCAATGGGAACGAACGTTGCGCGAGAGTACCAATTTGAAATATCTGGCTATTGAAAATCTTAACTTTATAAATAAGTATATGCCAAAATACGATACAGACTGTGATGAAATTATCAACTATTTCAATCAATATGATGTAATCCTTATTAAAAACACCACTCTATCTATATTGTTAAAATATTACGACCCTCATTATTTCTCATTATACAAGGACCAAAAGCATTCTTCGTATATCTATAAATGGAAGCGCGTAATCGTAGATGAATGCCACGATATTATTAATAAAATAGAGGGGCTATCCTATTTATATATTTGGTTAATTAGCGGAACCTATTTAAATATATGCGACCGCGTTTATTCATCATCTGTATCATTACATCATAATATGAAGGAGTTTATTAAAGATGATTATCTGAATTTTATGCTCGTTAAGTGTAATAAGGAATTTGTTAAAGAGAGCTTTGATATCCCTCCGATCGTAGAGACATTTTATTTGTGTAAGATGTCAAAATATTTGAAGGTAATTAAAAATTACATTAGCCAGAATGTGCTTGAAAAAATAAATGCAAACGATATTTCGGGGGCTATCAAAGAACTGGGAGGTAAAAATGAAACTGAGACAGGAATAGCCAATTTGATATGCGCGGATATGAACAAAGCTATTCAGAACAAATATAAAGAGAAGGATTATATTACTTTGCTAGATATAGCCGATGATATCAAGGCTAATAAATTGAAGATGATAGAGCAAGAGCTAATCAATTTGAACGAAAAACTGAAGGATTTGACAGAGAGGATATCAGAGATTGAAAGTAAAACTTGCGCGATTTGTTTGGATAACATAACACACCCTATAATTTTGGATTGTACTCATATATTTTGCGGTAGCTGTATTATTAATTTATTAAATAGTCGCGGAATGACGGGAGATAATATCAAGAGATGTCCTAATTGTCGCAAAGAAATAACTAGTACAGATAATTTGACAGCAATTGTTCCAGATAAAAAAGAGGAGGCTGTCAAATTATCTAACAAAGACTCTATTGGAAAAGGAATATTAAGCAAAGAGGATACCTTGATTGAATTGATATTGAATAACAGAGCGGGCAAGTTCATCATATTCAGTCGCGTAGATGCAGCATTCTCTAAAATTACTGAAATACTGACGACTAACAATATAACACACGCGTGCCTCAAAGGTAATACTAATCAGATGATGAATATCCTTAACAACTTTAAATACGGAAATACAAATGTTATTTTGCTTACCACGCAATATGCTGGCTCGGGAATTGATATTAGTGTTGCCACAGATGTAATAATATTACACTCTATGGATGCCGATAAACAACAAGCTATCGGAAGAGCACAGCGTGTCGGAAGAATAGCCCCACTCAAAGTACATAATCTATGTTATGAACACGAACTGAGCCAAAATGAAAACCTCGTTATTAACAATTAGACGGCCATCATTCACTATAACAAATATAATAAAAATTGATATTGTATTATATATAATAAAATAACAGATATAACAGATATAACATAGTATATTGTATAATATACTATTAACAATATCAATTTGTAAAATGCCCGATGATAGAAATGCACTGAATGGCTTAAATATAACTGGAATGAATACAGGGACAGGAGGCAATATTAATAAGAGAATACCGAGATATAAGATGGGAGATGATAATGTTATTAAGATATCTAATGATAAACAGAAGTATTATTTGAATATTGCTGCAAAAATTGCCTCAAAATCGCCGGTTTATACACACAAACACGGTGCTATAATAGTATATAAAGATATTGTAATTTCATCGGGATACAATTTTTATATAAAGGGTAATAGTATGCACGCTGAAATATCGGCGATATCAAAAATAAATAAGAAGTATAAGGGGATTCTTAATGAATGCGATATCTATGTCGTAAGAATAGGTCCTAATAGCTTAGATAATCCTCTGAAATATTCGCGCCCTTGTATTGATTGCGAAAGCACGATTATGAAATACAATATTAAAAATGTCTATTATTCAACATCTTGTGAATATGATATAGTACACGGTGCTATTCATAATAAAAATAAATGCAAATGCTTCTTATAATTTGCGTACTGAGAAGAAGGGAGTGTAGAGTATTATAGAGTAAGAGATACTTTGGGGATAATTCTCTTAATATTCTTTTTTACCACTGTTTCGCGCTCATCTTCAAATATTTTTTTAAGCAATTCTTCGCCAGAAAGCTCATTATATTTAATTATTTTTGTTTTAATATCATTCATTTTGATAGGAACTTTACATTCTTTAATATTCGTTTTAATCCTCCCGTGTTGCGTATTAAGGTCATTATATTTATAATTAAACATAAACTCCTCTATTTTATTATTTAAAACTCTCTGGTAATTCTTGCGCTCTTTCATCGCAATACTCAGTTTTCTAATCTGGTCATCATATTTAAACCAGTCATTCACGAGATTTTTAAAAGTTTCCAATTCTTCCGGCGTAGGCTCGTTGCTATTATTGTTAATAATATCATCTACAATATTCAAACTATCCATTATATATTATAATTGCCTATTATCCTTAAATTATTTTTTTACACCTTTTGCAATTACGAGCCTTGCCTTAGGTCTCGCTGAAGGCTTGACTGCTGGCTTGACTGCTGGCTTGACTGCTGGCTTGACTGCTGGCTTGACAGTGGGTCTCGCGACGGGCGTAATGAACTTTTTCAAATCAGCCAATTCTCTTGTTCCATTGTACTCGCTCTTTTTACCACGCGAATACTTAATTATCGTAGGATATCCTACAATATTCTTCTTGTATTTTTCGGGAAGATGCTCGAAGTTATTTGCCTCCACATTTATTATAGTTATATCTTTTTTATTTTTAATGCTATCACACAGTTTATTCCAAGTAGGTTTTAATTGAATGCAATGACCGCACATATCAGAGTAATATAATATAACTAAATTATTGCTAGAAACTATAACATCATTAACCTCTTTATTATTATGAAGATCCAAATAATAGAACATCAAAAATCAAATCTTCTATTTATATGCATTATTATTTTATCTATCTTAATATAAATAGAATTATGAATAATTATTACGAAGTTATAAAGGACGAAGTCAAAGAGGAGGCGCCTAAGGAATATAATATGAAGGAATTGAGTTCCAAAATATCCTGTCATAATATGTCATTATTATCAAAGAAATATACTGATAACCAGAGATTACTATTTGACGCGAATATTAATATGGAGTTATGTCATAGCCATCAATATTATTTTGATAATTTGGATGATATAAAAGGCAGAGAGAACGGGCTTTTATCTGGAATGTCTGTTGGCAAAAAGAGCTGTATTTATAAGAAGCCCTTTTATAACGAGGGCGATTGGACTTTTCAATATGGCATCAGTGATACTTTTAAAAACCAATTGAACTCTTTTGAACTGTTTGATTATCAATCCAAGGCAAAAACCGCCAAAAACTTCAAAAAAGAATGCTCGACCGATATTAATTTTAAATCCCTCGGCGAATGCGATAAAGGCCCCTTCTCAACCTATGTTAGTACCTTTGCATCTGATCACGATAACTGTGTCTAAAATGCGGCTAAGCGCAGACGAATATAAAAATTGATTGATAATATACTTATTATATTATTATAAGACGCAATGTTTTATGTTGATGCGAATCCCGAAAACATTCTCAAGCTTAATATTGCAAATCACAAAAAGCTCAATAACATTACTAAGGTTATTATTACTAAAATGAAGGTGATTGGCGAATCATCACACGAAGATTATTTTAAATTGAAAAATATCGTTGCAATTTATGTAAATGAAGAGATTAAAACGATGCATACACGCGATATTAATGATATAATTGGTGATTACGGATTTGATGATGCCGTCTATTGTTATAAAAAAAATTATAGGATATTGGATAATATTACTGTGCGAATGCTAGTATATAATATTATCTGCAATACTTATATTATGATTATTGATATGGAAAAGAAGGAAGCTGTCCGCAAGATTCAGAGCTATATTGTTGCCGAAAAAAATAGAAAGAAATATATGAAAAAGGTCAATATAAAGCGCGAGAGTGATTACTTAATTGACAAAGTTAATACGGAAATTAAATGTGATGATGCGAAGCTAATATTGAACACGATAATTAATAAGTTCATTCACAGAACTATGAAAGCTCTTGATAAAGCATAGTATTGCGATAATCTTCTATAAACATTCTAATAATTCTATATTTATCTATGCTTATTTTTTTGCCCATATCAGTATTTATGTTATTCATCAAGATATTTGTGCGATTTTCTATGTTATCAATGATACTGTTTATATTACTCTGTTTATTTACAATCCCGTATGTGAAATATCTGGATATTCCTATTGCTCCAAGCGAATCTATGCGATCTGCATCTCTGACGCAATCCAATTCAATAGATTTAGGTGAAGATGATGGCTTTGCCAATTCAAGAGACAAGCTTACATTACAAGCAATATCTATAATATTTTTTAACATACTTTTGTCATCTATTAAATTATTAAAGAAGCCCCTCAATACATTTTCTTGCGTGTCCTCGTTATTATTGCTATATTTACTATCATTTATATCGTGTGTCAGCGCAGCCAATTGAATTATAAATATTTGTTTTTCATTTAGATTTTCTGATATTGCAAGAGTCGTAGCCATATTTTTAACTCGCATAGCGTGGTCAAAACTATGCGAATCATCATATTTTTTCATATAGTCCTTGGCAAAATCCTCGGTAATAATAATAATTTCTTCATTACTCAAAGATATTCTTGCGGCTCCCACAGAACCCGTAGTATCCATATTATATATCGCACTTACGTACATAATAGTATAAATGCTATCACTTTTTATTTATTTTTTATTTTATTTAATCTTTTATTCAATTCAGCCAATAAAGTAGTTTTTCTAAGGCGGTTAGATTTGGGTCTCCCGTTATATTCAAATAATATTAGTTCTATTATCATTTGAATAAGCTATATTTGATAAGGAAACTTAACCGGATCCGGAAGCACTTTATTTGATGCTGATGCTCTCGAAGCTCTTGACGCTCTTGATGCTTCTCTTGACGCTCTCGATGCTGCTGCTCTTGATGTAGTTGTTCTTGACGCGGTTGATGTCGTTGCGGCCGTGCTTTCTTCTAATTTTTTAAGTTCGGCATTTATTTCACTCATTCTTATTCTAAGCGGTTCAATCTTATCTACTATTTTACTGTTTTTTTTAGTATTTCTAGTATTTGTATCATTAATTGATTTTTCAAGTATAGCATGACCTTCCATGTATTTACGTCTAAGAGACGCTAATTCTTTTAGCAATATATCTTTTTCTATTTTCTTTCCAATATCTGTCGGCGCTACCTTATTACTTCTACTACTAACTAATGATGTCAAAGCCCCTCCGCCGCCATTTTTTCGGGGGTTTATGGAGGAGTCGTTTGTTATGTTGTATATGTATAGGGAAAAATTGAAAAATGCAAGGGTTATTATGCTGATGCGTAAATAAAAATACCAGTCATATTTTATGTCATCATCTTTGCTATATACATCTTTCTTTTTCAATATAAAATATACTATAAATATTAAGAAAAGAGCTTCAAATAATAGGAAAATATAGATATTAAAATTATGTTTGATACCAGTAATAACCATAGACATTAAGAATGTATTAAATATTCCGAGTATTAAACATATGTATGTTAGTAATTCATCATTCCCAATTAGCTTATCTAATGAATTATTCATCCGCTAACATCTATAATATATAAATATATAAATATATCATAATATATAAAAATATATTATCATATATGGATAATAAACTTACGATTATTATTGATATTCGCGAGGACACCTTGTATAATGATATATTTGATAGAGATTTAGATATTTACAAAGATAAAATAGATATAACAAAGGCGCCCTTAGATCTTGGGGATATTCATATTAAATACAATGATATTCTATACATATTTGAAAGGAAAACGGTAAAGGATTTGATATCTTCTATACACGATGGAAGATATAGAGAACAGAAGGCTCGTATGTTATCTATATATAATACAATTCAATTATCATATATTATAGAAGAGGATGATGTCATATCATCTAAGATATATTCAAATAAATCGGTGATTCAAGGTGCCTATATTAATACTATGTTTCGCGATAATATCAGGGTTTTATTCACAAAGAAGATTAGTGAAACTGCTACACTTATCTTGTCAATCGCCGTAAAAATAATAGAGAATCCTAAAAAGTTTATTTCGGCAGGAAATGGATCCAGAGAGCCTTGCTACACTGATTATATTAAGCTTAAAAAAAAGAAAATAGATAATATAGACGAGGACACTTGTTATATTATGCAGTTATCGCAGATTCCTCATATTTCAAATATAATAGCAAAGAATATTGCCAAGATATATCCTACGATGTCCTGTTTAATTACGAGTTTAATTGACAATGACAATAAAATTAAGGAGCTGTGCAAGATAGATGGCGTAGGCAAGGAGAAAGCCGCCACGATTGTTAAGTATTTATTTGGAGACAAACGAGAATAGCTTGTAATCGGCAATAATACCGCTAAATACTCTGATATTACTGATAATTTTCAGATCTCCTATGCTTTTTCTATCAAATATATCATTTAATATATCGCTCAATATATTAGTTTCCATAGATGCCTCCTTTTCCTTATAATACACGAGGGCTGTATTATATTCTATAATAAACTTCTTATTATTCAGGGCAATAATATATTTATAATTTTTATCATAATTAATTACCTTATTTATAATATAAATCGCTTCTCTATTCTTGTCCCCGCAATTATCTTTCTCATACTGCCATATTTTGCTCGTCCCATCGCTAATATAGGCAGAAGACCCAATAAGGCCTGTTTTGACATTTTTAGTAATTTTAATATCTACCTTCAATGTCCCTGTCTCAATTTTTTTATCAGTCCTTTTCAATTTCTCCTTCTCTGTCTTAATAATCTCGTTCCCGACAGCGATGGCTTCAGGTTCGCCAGATGTCGCCGCCTTAGTTGCGCGAGACTTTGTATTTGAGGCATTTGTAGATTTTCTAATTTTAGGTTCTTTCGGCTCGCTCAATACGTTGATGTATTTGTCAAATAATAGCTCTTTGACTGCCAATAATTTCAGATTATCTAATCTGTTTTTTCGGCGTATCATATTCTGATACATCGGTTTAGTTTGTAAATCATTATCAACTTTCTGCCAATACTCTTCGTCCTTCTCGTATCCCGGCAACTGTTCAATACACAGGGCATATAATTGCAGAATGGGTTTCATAATTTGATTTGTAATATAGTGGAGATAGTCTGGAGTCAAATTATTCTCCACGATATATTCTGGGTTTTCTATCCTGTCTCCCTGGAGAGAATTAGGATTATTAGTTTTTATATATACAAATGGGATGCGTTCATTGACACAAGGGCGATTTCCCGGGTCTCTTGCTCCGATTCTATCTGCTAAAACCTTGTGGGCGATTTTTGAAGGGTCTTTGTAAGATGCTTTGATGCTCTTGGTAATAACGAGCTCCTGGATTGATGTTTTGCCTTCCACGAGGTCTTTGAGTTCTTCATTGAGAAACTCTATAGAAGCAGCCAAATCCTGTTTTTTCAATATGATATCAATGACGCCTCCATATACTTTCTTGACAATATGAGCGTTATCTCGCCGTTTCAATACAATACCCATAGATTTCTGTTTATAGCTATTAACATCCGTTTCATACAAGTTCCCGACATATCGCTTTTTACTTAGCAATATAAACGGATATAGCGATTTTTCATAATTCAATTTCTGCGGCTTAGGCATTATTTTTGCAATCTCCTTTTCTACTATTTTCCCCATCTTAATCGCATAGGGCAACGCGTCCTTCCCCAATACTATATTGCCCTCCTCGTCCTTCAAAGGAAACTTGCAGAAGATTGAATCGGTATCTCCATAAATAACATCGGCACCATAATTATCCTCAACGAACTTTTTAGCCAACATAATCATTTCTCTCCCGGTCGCCGTAGTACAGGCAGCGATTTCTTTCAAATATATAGATGATGTCCTGGCACCAATTTGGCCGTATAGCGAGTTTGCCGTGATTTTATAGGCAATCTGTCGCGAATCCAATACATCCTGTTCAAAGCTGTTATAGGTATCTTCAACGGATAAGACAGTATCTTTTTGAATATTGTAATTTTCTCCCGTATCAATATTAAGTATATTATAGACATCGCCTTTGTCCGTACAAAACCCAGTATATGTATTTTTGCCATCTTTGATTGTCTTGTATTCTATTTTTTTCCTCGTATTTTTGCGCTCAATCAAAAGCATATCCAAGATATCTGCTATGATTCCCTTGCGCCCGTCCTTGTATTGTACGAAGGTACATTCTTTCTCACCTACTTTTTTCTTCTTATCTCCCTTCCCTTCATATATATCATAATATATATTCTTGTATTCTATGTTAGGATCGGCGACCCTATATTTTTCGTCCATCAAATAGCAATCGTGAGACAGATTATTTGAAATCATAGACGAAGGATATAGAGAGCCGTAATCAAATACTACAATCGGGTCATTCAAATATA
>Ga0207938_1000040_pt1 | contig 19712 bp, 21 predicted proteins | sample LakMenEpi15Mar12_FD_150671 | JGI IMG/M metagenome (GOLD analysis project Ga0207938, IMG submission 150671) | Freshwater microbial communities from Lake Mendota, WI - 05MAR2012 deep hole epilimnion (SPAdes) | ecosystem: Environmental > Aquatic > Freshwater > Lake > Epilimnion/Euphotic zone ...
TCTAAGGGGTCCCTGTTGTCTACGGCGCTTAAAGGTAGAGAAAATAATAGAACCGCTAAAATTGTAAAAATTTCTTTCATAAAATACCAAAAATAAAAGTTCTATATAATTATGCTATCCCTTAATTAAAATGTCATTAAGGCACTATAGTGCAAAAAAGCTTTGAACTTGATTCTGGGCATCTTTCATGACAATATGTACCTTATAAAAAATAGAAGATCTTAAATGATATTAGTCACCGGATGCGCCGGTTTTATTGGCTTTCATACTTCTCTTACGCTTTTAAAACAAGGTAAGGAAGTTGTTGGTATTGATAATCTTAATGAATATTATGACCCCATTTTAAAAAACGCTCGGCTAAAGCAACTTCAGGCTTTTGATCATTTTATTTTTTATAAATTAGATATTATCAATAAAGAATCAGTTGTTAACTTGGCTGAAAAACACCCAAAAATTGAATATATTATTCATTTAGCAGCGCAAGCTGGAGTTAGATATTCCATAGAAAATCCCCATGCCTACGTTGACTCTAACGTAACGGGACACCTGAATATTTTGGAATTAAGCAAAACACTGCCTGGGTTAAAGCACTTGGTGTATGCAAGCACGTCGTCAGTTTATGGGGCCAATACAAAAATGCCCTTTAGCGTGGATGACCGCACTGACAGTCCTATTTCCTTATATGCTGCGACCAAAAAATGTTGCGAATTAATGACGCACGCTTATGCGCACCTTTTTAAAATTCCTTCAACCGGATTACGCTTTTTTACTGTTTATGGCCCATGGGGCAGGCCAGATATGGCAGCCTTTATTTTTGCAAATGCTATTTTAAACGATCAACCAATCCCCGTTTATAATAACGGTCAGATGCGCCGGAATTTCACCTATATTGATGATATTGTGAGTGGTATTTTAGGTAGCTTAAACCATCCTCCAAAAGGTGACGTGCCTTACGGTTTGTACAATATTGGTAATGATCAATCCGCAGAGTTAATGCACTTCATTGATGTGCTAGAAAAGCATTTAGGCAAAAAAGGGGTGCGCAATTTTATGCCTATGCAGCCAGGTGACGTTAAAGAAACTATTGCTGATATTACTGCTACCCGTCGTGATTTTGGGTTTGAGCCAAAAACCAATATAGAAGAAGGCCTGAAAAATTTTGTTGAATGGTACAAGGAATACTATGGAATCTAAAATTGCAGTTATTGGACTTGGGTACGTAGGCCTACCGTTAGCAGTTGCTTTGGCAAAAAGTTACGTCGTTGTTGGATATGACATTTCAGAACACCGTGTTCGCGAAATTAAAGAAGGATACGACCGCACCAACGAAATTGAAGAGACTGTTTTAAAGAAAAGCAGCTTGCAGGTCTCAACAGATGCTAATTCTATGCTTGGCTGCGATGTATTCATCGTAACAGTACCAACACCGGTTGATGCGTCTAATACTCCTGATCTTGAGCCATTGCGTAGAGCATCAGCAGCACTAGGGGAAATTATTACTAAGGGCTGCGTGGTTGTTTATGAGAGCACGGTTTACCCGGGCGTTACCGAAGATTTTTGTGGACCAATTTTGGAAAAAGTATCTGGCCTTAAAGCGGGCGTTGATTTTTACCTGGGCTATTCGCCAGAACGTATCAACCCCGGTGATAAAGTCCATACCGTTGAAAAAATTACTAAGGTCGTTGCGGCCCAAACACCAGATATTGCGCAAAAAATTGCACAAATTTATGGAAAAATGAATAACAATAATATTTTTATAGCCAAAACTATTAAAGCTGCAGAAGCCGCTAAGGTTATTGAGAACACTCAGCGTGATATTAACATTGCCTTCATGAATGAAATTTCACTAATTTTTTCAAAGATGAACATTTCTATATATGACGTGTTGGATGCAGCATCTACCAAATGGAATTTCTTAAAGTTCTCACCTGGTCTTGTGGGCGGGCATTGTATCGGTGTTGACCCTTATTACCTAGCGCAAGCATCTAAGTCTCTAGGGCACGACCCACAAATGATCCTTGCAGGTCGTTCAATTAATGAATCAATGGCAAATGAATTGGCTGATCTAATGACCCAAAGGGCAGGGCGCCCATTACGGTTGTTGGTATTAGGCTTAACCTTTAAAGAAAATGTTCCTGATTTGCGTAACACTAAAGTAGTTGATTTGGTTGAGGCGTTGAAAAAGCGTGGACATCAGGTTGATGTGCACGATGCCTGCGCAGACCCTAAGGAAGCAAGCCAATTTTTTAATTATGACCTGGTTCCAACATTAGAAACCAATAACCATTACGATGGTATTGTTGGTGCTGTACCCCATGATTTATATTGTCAGTTCACCAGCGCTAATTTTGCGCAATTCCTAGCCCCCCAAGGATGGGTGTTCGACCTGAAAGCGATTTGGCGCCAATCTCCACCAGCCGGGTTCAATTACTGGACTTTGTAGGCAGAAAACTTTTAGAAAAGTTAAGGAATTTTTTATAGATCTAAAAATAATAACGCGTAAAGTGGAGTTGTTCCTATGATCAAAATCAATCTTCTGAAAAATCATCCCTACGCCATACCGGCACTTGCAACTATTTGGCATGAAGTTTTAGGTAAAATTTGGATGCCAGAGATTGGAATAGAAGAAATTGAATCTTTATATTATGAAGAGCTTCAACATGATATGCCTCTTACTTACATTGCAATATATGATCAAATTCCTGTAGGTTCATGCACACTGGAATTAAATAGTGGTATTCGACCAGATTTAGGACCTTGGCTCGGCGATTTGGTGGTTGACCCCAAATATCAAAAACAGGGGATCGGCAAAATGCTGGTTGATGTGGCATTCCAGAAAGCAAAAGCTCTAGGTTTTGAAAAACTTTATTTGTTTGCTTTTGATCCCGCTGTACCCAAGTATTACGAACGCCTTGGATGGAAGAAAATAGGCATGGATGAATTTAAATCCCACCCTGTAACAGTTATGGAGATGGAATTATGAATGAATTTATTCAAATAATCATCCCAAATAAGATACTAGCGCTGCCGCCAGTTCTGGGTTTGCCCAATCGGTTGCGCCTAAAAACCTTCCCAGCAACTGGCCATTGGCTGATATAAGGATGGTTGCGGGTATGCCGCTAACGTCAAATAGCGATGCAAGCTTATTATGAAAATCGGTGCAGACATTAAGACCTTTTATATTGTGTGCGTTATAAAAATTCCAGATTTTGGTTGCTGCATCAGCGTTACTTTCTTTTAGCTCAGAAGTTATCGTATAGACATCTATTATATCTTGTGCATTCACGAATTCGGCAAAAAATGGAAGCTCTTGCTTACATGGGCCACACCAAGTAGCCCAAAAGTGTAATAAGACTGGCTTTCTAGATTCCTTTATATTAATACCCTGAAAATGCCCATCGCTGGACTTTTGCACGCTAATCATCAGGGCAGGGACGTGTATTGTAGACAGCTGTGGAAGAAACCCATGTTCAAGCATGATTTCCATTGCTTTGTCAGCGGGCATTTTCTTGGTAATGCCTTTACTTTTTTTGTCCTCGGTTGCTTTTACAACCTCAGCTTTGTCTTTAGTTTCTCTTGAGTAAATTGGGGATTCGTTATTCAACCAAGCCCAAAATAGTAACGGCGCAACTACAAACATATATGTGCATTTAAAAACTATATGTGTAATTAGAGCAAAGGCTTTAGTGCAGCTCAAGCAGAATATTTATCCACAGAAGTTGTCCACAGATATACAGACCCTCTGGGAACTGGGCTATATAATTATTTTCCATAATCTAGATTATGCAATCTGAATGTTTGATAGTTCTGGTGCGCAAAACTATCCCTGGGTGTATTTAGTTAAATGCATACCCTTCTGGTGCTGCAGCCGCAGCAGCGTCTGCTGGTTGCTCTGCTTCGTCAGGATGAGGAGCTTCTACATCTGGGTGCGCTGCTTCAGCATCAGCAGCATCAGCGTTTTGAACATCGCCATCATCATGCACAGCTGTCACCACATCTGCCTGGGCAGCGTTGGCAACTCCGGAAGCTGCAATATTTGCATTCATTCCATTTGGCGCCTGCCCTGCTTGAGGAGCAGACACAGCTGCTGGAGCCCCCATAATAGCGCCCTGCATGGAAGCTATTGCAGATGGGTTATTCATTATTTGGCTGGGTAGTGCTCCATTTCCAACAAGTGAACATGTTTTATCATTACAATAATTTATTGCTGCTGACTTTTTATCGAGAATGAAAATGCCACCTTTGGCATCTGGGACAATATCAAAACGATGATGTTCACCGAATTGATAAAGGCTAAACCCCACGGCACTTAATATACCTAAAACTAACAACAACATTGGCCCCATAACTTCTCCACGACAAAACTTTTTGCTATACTTAATTTTAAGTTATCAGTTAATTATTAATAAATTATCAATTTTATTCCTTTAAAGATTGAGATACGCTTATTTAGAAAGTTCTCGTTATGTTCAAATATTTTCTTATTGTTCAAATTATTTGTAGTTTTGCACTGTCTGCTGCAACGACCACAGAGCAACGTATCAACAAAATTTTGCCTCAGTTTGTACAGTATATAGAGAAAAATATGCCAACTTGGGCCATTCCGGGCATGGCAATAGTGATTGTTACCCCAGATAAAGTTTTGTTGAGCAAGGGGTTTGGTACAAGAGAAGTAGGGAAAAATAAGCCCGTTAGCGAGCATACACTTTTTCAAGTAGCGTCGCTTACCAAAAATTTTACAGCTTCTCTCGCTGGAATCCTTGAAGCAAAAAAATTCTTTTCACTGCAAGACTCAGTTAGGAAATATATACCTGACTTTAAACTGGCCAATAAGGAAGCTTCCGAACATGCAACCTTACAAGATTTAATCAGTCATCGCATGGGAATTGGAAGCTTTGCTGGCGATAGCTTAATGAAAGCAGGGCTTTCAACGAAAGAAATTATAGAAAAAATTCACCAAATTCCGTTTGATAGCCGATTTAGAGAAGACTACACGTACAGCAACCAAATGTTTGGCTTCATGGGGTTAGTCATGGAAGAAGTTACTCACAAGAGCTATGAAGAGCTTTTAAGAGAATATATCTATCAACCATTAGGCATGACAAGAAGCTCTGCTGGACACACACTTATTAAACAAGAGAATTCACTTTGGAACTCAGTGAAAAGAATTTTTGGATTTGATGAAAATATAGCTCTTTGCCATGATAAAGATTTAGAAGGTAATGCTGTTTGCATAGACCTAGATCCTTTAGTATATGTATTTCCTTCCACCTCGGGCATTAATACAAGCGCGCATGACTTTGGAATTTGGCTACAATGCCAGCTGAATAACGGAAAACATAATGGTGTTCAAATTATTCCCGAGGAACACATAAATGACATGCGCAAATCTGTGGTTAAGCACACAAAAATTAAACCGAAAGATATGCAATTCCCCCCAGAATTAATGAAAGATGTGGGATATGGAATGGGCTGGTTTATGTACGACTATGGAGTAGGAGAAAATACTGCGCATGTATTTGAACATATGGGTGGATACACAGGACAACGAAGCTTTATGTTTATGTGCCCTTCTGCTGGCTTTGCTGTTGGCATTTTAACAAACCTAGGGCATTTCAATTTGAATTTATTTCCGGAAGCCTTGCGTAATGTTTTTTTAAATTTCTTCTTGGAACTTGAAGAGCGAGACTGGAGTAAAGAATATTTAGAAAAAAAGGATCAGACTTTTAAAAAAATAATTGCCCAAAGATCAAATAAGAAGCTTCAGAGCCCATCTCCCAAAAAAACTGATAAATTTTATGTAGGCACCTACACTAATGAGCTGTACGGAGAAATGAAAATTGAAGCAACAGAAAATGGATTGCGGCTTAAAATAAAAGATAATTCATGCAAAATTATGCACTGGAATGCCGATGAATTTACGCTTAATGGCTGGGAATTTAACGGCAACATGTCGCGCACAGACCCACACTTTATTGAATTTGGATCAGATGAAAAGGGGCAAACATTGGCTTATATAAGCTTTTTGCATGAAGGAAACAACCCTATCTTTAAAAAGGTTAGCTAATAGGTGATAGCGCCCATTTTACAGATGTTTGTTGATTAGCATTTAAAGGAAATGTTACACACAATGCATTAAAACCTAAAACGTCTACTATATGCAATTGTGCATCAGCTTGGCATAGAAATTTTTTCAAATGTTCTGGTTTTTGTGGTTTTTCTTCGCTAGTTTTTCTGCATAAGAAGGCGCTTTCGGTTTCTTGGACTATTCGCCACTCTAGCTCTGGAGCTGCTAAAAAACGTACACTCCCCTGCCCCAGTTGAGATAAAATAAAAAATTCTTCTCCTCGGATATCACCGTTTGGAGAAATATACAAATCTCGCTTAACCTGTAAAACAGCACCATATAAGTCATTCTTATTTGGACTGCAATTTATTTGGTATTCTCCTGAGAAAAACGCATGACCTTTTTCATGAATAATTTCACTTTTGAGAGTTTGCTTTTTTTTCTGTTCTAGGTGCATGAAATGATTTGAATCATGCGCATGCACGCTTGCGTCACACCGAGTAATCAACCGTTGCGCCCTTTCTGACCACTCAAAATCTAAAACGCCGGTAGATTTTACATACCAATCATGAAGAGTTGTGTTGAGGGTTGTGGGTTGAGTATTGATTAAAATAAATCCTGTCTTAGTTGAGCAGCGAACATATCCCATGGCAACAGGTTCAGGCAGCACCACACGGCTATCAGCCAAGGACAGAGCCATATCTATTAGGCCATCACCCAGCACAGGACTACAAAAAGCTTCTAATCGTTGCGTTGCATTGCCAGTAAATGAACTTAATGCGCCATCTCCATGACGGAGGTGCCTAACAATTGGCGCCAAATGAATGATGTAATCATTTAAATAATCAACCTGCCCTGCGTAGAAATGACGAAGCAGCAAACGTAAATCGATTAGATCACGTAATAACAGAACAACAGTTCCGGGATGACGCGATTGCTGATTAAAATTGTCATCAAGCTGTTCTTGCAAGCATTTATGTAAATTTTCGATCCATTTGCCTAACTGATTTTGCTCTCCTGGAAGTGCACATCCTGCATAAATCAACCCTTTTAATGCACGAAAGCGACTAATAGGGTCTTTCAAACTAGAGTATCGTCGCTTTAAAAAACGATACTGCTGACCAATTGAGGAAATGAGTTTTTTACGAAACAATTGATTCGCGCTATGGGCAAAAAATTCATAAAATCTCAACCAATTACAAAGACGATATCCTAAAATATCAAGGTTCCAGCTTGGACTTCTCCAGGGTTTATTCGACCACTGACTATTGTTTTCTATCCAATGGGTAATGCACTGCCTTGTAAGACGCCGACTATTATTATCGCCAAGAGTGTGTAGATCACGTATGAAATCGAAGGTATGCAAGCATACAGTTGGAGGATCCATTTTTGGTTCGGCTAAATTTTTGAGAACTTCAGCTATTGTTAGGGTTGCGCCACACACTTGGTAAAGGCCAGCGCTTAAACTCCTGACATTCCATGCAACAGAAGGCCAGCTGTCTTGATGAATATCTCTAAGCTGCCCATGCACAGATTTTCGCAATACAAAGCCATACAAGTGACTTCGAGTACACCAATCATGCAATATGTTCAACATCAAGTCTGCATTTTTTTATCAACTAATTAAGGGTAGCAAAAAGAAAATTTTATTGAAACAGGCGTGGCGGCTCAATGATAAAGAAATAAAAATTTTCCCGTCCTTTTATATAAAGAACGGGAAAAAATTAGTTATGAATTACGCAGCTTCTTCATAAACAGCTACAGGAATTCCTGGCTCTGCTTTAGCGTTACCCATTACAATTGTTGTCTGAACACGTTCAACGTTGCTCAGATTTAGTAATGTTTTAGATAGAACATTTTGATAATGCTCAAAGTCTTGAGCAACAATCTTCAACAAGAAATCATCTTCACCACTTATGCGGTAGCATTCACGAACCAAATCGATGCCATGCATAGCTTTTTCAAATGAGCTAAGTTGTGCTTCACTGTTTTCTTTTAGCCCAACAGAAGCAAAAAGAGTGATGTTGTAGCTAAGTGATTTTGGATTGAGGTTAGCTTGGTATCCTTGAATAACGCCACCATCTTCCAAATTTTTCAATCGGCGTAAGCATGGTGGAGCAGATATTCCCACACGCTTTGCTAAATCCACATTAGTCATACGTCCTGACTTTTGTAGAATCTGTAAAATTTTTAAATCAATAGTATCAAGTTTCGTAATCAACGACTTCTCCTTTAATCGATAAATTTTTTTCTATTATAAGACAATTATTGTAAAAGTTAAGAAATTTTTAATTAAATTTCACGATGATAGTGGTAGAAGAAAAGTGGGAACACTGATGACAAATAAATCTGAAAACGCTGATCAGACCAGCTATACCTTAAAAAATGAGATAGAAGAACTTGTTGAAAGAGGTATTAGAAAGAAAAAAGTATCTCCAAAAGTGTTGCTTGTAAACACCATTCTGTTCATTATTTTGCTCTTTTGTGTTTGTGGTTGGTTCATTTATGATCATTTTTCAGATCATAATACAACCCACCGTGAAATCAATTGCTACGTTTCCATTCCAGAAATTGTTGTTAATCTCCGCTCTGTAAACCCTAAGGGAAACATTCTGCGAGCAACCTTTAATTTGCAAATTTATAATAAAGATGACGAAGAAAGAATAAGGGACTTCATGCCCATTATTCTTGATCAGCTATTGTCTTATTTGCGCGACCAATCAATAAGCGACCTTGAAGGGCCTGGCCTTGAACGTATGCGAGAAGCAATACTTTTACGCATTAGCAATATTGTGCGACCGATTAAAATTCATCGGGTAATCCTTAAAGATTTTATTATTCAGTAGGCACACATGGAATATACCACAGGAAGAACTCCTTTAAGCATGCCAAACACACTTTCTGATGTTTTAAATCATGAAGACGTGGCCAAGCTTACAGAAAAAGAAAATCAACACAAAAAAATAGCAGCAATTCTTGAGGGTGGAAAAATCCATTCAGAGCGCTTGCCAATTTTAGACGTAGTGTTTGATCGTTTGGTTAGGCTTCTAACAACATCACTGCGTAATTTCACATCTGATAATGTTGATGTAAGCTGTGCACGTGTTACATCCGTTCGTTTTTCAGATTACCTTAATGCTATTCCCCTTCCCAGCTTGATTGGCGTATTTAAAGCTAAGCAATGGGACACTCCTGCATTGATCACTATTGATAGTCAGCTTGTCTATTCAATAGTTGATGTGCTTCTAGGAGGCAGAAAGAGCACACAAACTACCAGTCGAGCAGAAGGACGCCCTTATACAACCCTTGAAAGAAATTTAATAGAAAGACTTATTGCAGTCATATTAACTGACCTAACCGAAGCCTTTTCGCCAATATGCGCTGTTGATTTTCAATATGAAAGATTAGAGACTAACCCTCGTTTTGCAGCAGTAGTACACGAAAAAAATGTCACAATGAAGTTTGTTTTTAAATTGGAAATGGAAGACCGAAGTGGGCATTTTGACATTGTAATCCCTTACTCTAGCGTATGAACCCATACGCGATTTACTGATTCAAAATTTTATGGGTGAAAAATTTGGTTGTGATCAAATTTGGGAAGATCATTTGGCAGATCGAATACGTGAAGCTGAAGTAAGCCTCGAAGCAGCATTACCTACAGAAGTATTTTCCCTAAAAGACGTGTTGAGCTGGAAAAAAGGCTCACAGATTGTACTTTCTTCTGATATGCAAAGCCCAATTCATTTGCGTAGTCAAAATCATCAGCTTCTATTGGGGAAGCTGGGACAAAAGAATGGGCATGTAGCCGTTAAAGTAGATGATATTTTATTTGGTAAGAACGGAGAGATATAATGATGTGGTTAGATGTTGGTCTTATTTTCTTGTTGATGATTGCGGTTGGATTTTGTTACCGACTTAGCGATAGGTTACAGTCTTTAAAAGGTTTCACTACTGTTTTGGCCCCTTCTATTGAGCGATTGACCCAGGTTTTAAATGGCGCAAACCAAGCGATTGGCTATTTAAAGCAAGCAACAGAAACAAGTCAAAAAGGAATAGAAACCTATATTCCAAACGCACAAGCAATAAGCGAAGATGTTGTTTTATTAATTGAACACGCCGATAGGATTAGTTACCGCCTTGATGACCTTATTGTCAAAGCTGGTGAAATTGAAAAAAAACTTCGTCAAACGGTTCTTGTAAGCATGCGCCAAACTGAAAAACAGGCAGAACTTAACCCTGAAATACAAATAAACAAAGCTACTGACCCTAGGGACTTATTCGTGCAACGTGTCATTTCGCGGTATCCAAAAGACGCTGGAGTGACACATACTCCTGTGCAAGAACAAAGTCAGAGTCAACAATAGATGAGAATGGAGTTTATTAACATGTGGATTCCCGCTTTTGCGAGAATGACAAAGACAGCAGCTCTTGCCGCTGTGCTTTCAGCTGCCCCTAGCAATGAAAAGCCCGCTGTGGAAGCTTCTAAACAAGAAACAACTAAGCCCTCAAAAGAAGCAAAAATAACATTTGATCCTTTAAATGAAAGCGCGCCAGAAGAAATAGTTCTTTTTCAAGAGCTTGCAAAAAGGTCAAAGGAAATTAATGCAAGGGAAGAAGCTTTAAAGCAGCAAGCCTTGTTATTAAAAGCGGCTGAGTCTTCAATGAATGAAAAACTAAAGCATTTTGATTTGTTAAAACAAGACCTATTAAAAATGCTTGATAAGCTTAAAGAAAAAGATGAAAAGCAGCTTGAAGACTTGGTAAAAGTGTACAGTGTTATGAAACCTAAGCTAGCTGCCAATATTTTAAATTTAATGGACATGCCCATTTTAAAAGAGATTGTAAAACGAATGGGCAAGAAAAAGGCCGCCCTAATTTTGGCGGCCATGGATGCAAAAAAAGTGAAGGATCTTTGCCAAACGTTGGCGAAAGAAAGCCAGAGTATTAGTTAGAGATCGTCACTGTCTTTATCATTTATTGCCAGCGCTGAAGAAGAGCCGCGGCTGTCTCCGTTAGTTAATAAATGTTGCTGTGGAACCATACAGCTTCCGAAAAAGACACTTAGTAGACTACCCGTTGCATCTACTGCTGCATTTACAAACGGAAGCTTCCACGTTCCTGGTTGCCTTCTTGAAGTTCCACCTCTTGGTCTTTCAAATTCATATTGAGTAACAGTAAGAGAACCTGATTCTCTTCGTGGATAAAAAATTTGCTCAAGTTCTTGATTAAGTGAAACAAGGACATCTTCAGGAATAGCTTTCCCTCTTCCACCATTAGTTATGGCAATAATTTCTCTTACGTTTGTCTTATTAGTTTGACCACTCATGTAATGGATGAATGTTAATTGTGCCGTATTAAAGAACCTATCCCTAAGCTGGTCTCCAACTTCAATCAAGGTAGCAGCATCTTGAGTAGGTCTAAAAGCAGTAGCTGCATCGCTTATATTGTTTCCTAACATTAGATGAAGCATGGGATGCATTTCTGTGCCCTCTTGATCTGATGGTCTATATTCTTGAACTAAATTAAATAGTGTATCCTCGCTTTTAATAACACCCATAATTTTTTTAACGTATCTTGCGCCTTCCTTTTGCAAGTCTAATACTGGGGCTGCTGGCATAGCATGTTTCATTGGTGAGCTTGCTTTCTTCGCTACAACTAACACATCAAATTTTTCTGTATAAAATGCCAGAAAATCAGACCCAATAACACCTGCAAGACGGTGCTTGAACAAATTAAATATATCATTCAGGTCGGTTGGTTCTGACGCACTATCTTCCTCCCTTCTAGCCAAAGTAGTAACGCTAGATGCTGCTGAAGGTTTTTTTCTAATATGAACCTCAAACAGGCTGCAAAGACTACGAAAATCTCTTACGTCATCACCTGTTAGTTCTACACCTTTAAGCTCTGCCACTATGCTGTCTGTATCCATGCCTCTTAGAGGTGTTGCAAGAACTCCGCTTTGAGGATTAGACACGGCGTCTGTTAAAGCGTCTCGTCTTTTCTTAGTTAAAGGAGTTTTGGGTGCAGATTGCGCCGTAGCTAGTTGTGCTTGAAGTTCTTGATTCTGCTGTTGAAGGGCATTTCTTTCACTAAGAACTTCTTTCGCCCTTCTTTTTAAAGCAACTGGGTTAAGGGTATCAAATTCTTTGGGGTCCATTGCATTTGCACTAAACGCACCAATAACAAACCCAACAATCAACAATTTCCCTGTTAACAATCCCAAACAAGACCCTATATCACTTGTTTTGGCCATTAAATTTTTTTTAGACAACATCTTTATTCGAAACCTTAACATTTTTTATACTCCATATTTTTGCACGGTTGATATATACAAGAATTTGTGCAAAAAGTCAATGTAGTACCCTTAATTTTCTTTAACGCATGCTCTCAATTTTGAATATTTCACACTCATACACGCAAGGTGACAATACTTTAAACATTTTAAATGGCTGTTCATTGAATGTTAATGGCGGGGAAGTTGTTGCGTTGGTTGGCAATAGTGGTGCAGGAAAGACCACCCTTTTGCAGTTGGTGGGTCTTTTAGAGCAACCACAGAGCGGGGATATACAAGTTCAAGGGCAGTCCACTCGCACGCTAAACGATGAAAGTCGCACCCTATTGAGGCGTCATACCTATGGATTTGTCTATCAGTTTCACCATTTGTTACCCGAATTTAGTGCTATGGAAAACGTGATGTTACCACAACTTATTGCTGGCGTTAGCAAACAAGCGGCTAAAAACCGAGCTTGTGAGCTGCTGCAGACGCTAGGCTTAGGTCATAGGTTTGAACACCGCCCAAAGCAACTATCAGGTGGTGAGCAGCAGCGAGTGGCCATTGCGCGTGCCCTGGCAAACAACCCCAAAATACTACTTGCTGATGAACCAACGGGGAATTTGGACCCATCAACTGCATCTGAAGTGTTTAGTATGCTAGTAAAGCTGGTCAAAGACCAAGGAATTGCCGCAATTATTGCGACCCATAATCATGCACTCGCACATTCTATGGACCGCTTCGTTGAGCTTAAAGATGGCAAGTTACATGAGTCACGCTAGTGTATCACTAAAATTAAAACAGATTGCTGAAAGCACACCAGCTCCACAGGGTGCATTTTTCAAAACAGGCCCTGGTGACTATGCTGAGCATGATCAGTTTATTGGTGTATCTGTGCCAACCCTTAGAAAGCTAGCTAAAGACTTTCAACATATTAACTTAGATAGCTTACGCGTATTGCTGCATTCAAAAATTAATGAAGAACGGTTGTTTGCGTTAATAATTTTAACCAACAGATATGCTGCTGAACCAGATGTGATTTATCAATTTTATATGGATAATATTCAACAGGTAAACAATTGGAATTTGGTTGATGCCTCAGCACATTTAATTGTAGGCAAACATTTGCATAAAAAAGACAAAGACATTTTGCATACCCTAGCAAATTCAACGGTTATGTGGGAACGCAGAGTTGCGATTGTTGCAACATGGTATTTTATAAAAATGAATGAATTCGAATGGACGCTAAAATTGGCAAAGATATTGCTTACCGATTCTCACGATTTAATTCATAAAGCAGTTGGATGGATGTTACGGGAAATGGGTAAAAAAGATGTTGAACAACTAAAGACGTTTTTAAACCAACACGCTGCAACCATGCCCCGCACAATGTTACGCTATGCAATTGAAAAATTCCCTGAAGCCAAACGGCAACATTTTTTAAAGCGTACTTAACACTTTTCTCATGTGTAAGTGAGGAATGTTTACTTCCATAAAATACTCACCTTTGGGTACATATCCTTTTTTTGTATAAAAAGGCACAGCGTAGGCACGCGCATGGCAATGAATAGATTGGTATCCTTTTTCGATTGCATGACTTTCGCAAAAATCAACCAGTTTTGAGCCTACGCCTTGCCCTTGCATGCACGGGTGCACAGCCACTTGTCGCATTTTACAAGCAGACTGTTCTGGCGCTAAATTAGCCGTAGCGATTAGCTTACCGTCACTGAAACCAACTAGGTGTATCTGATGTGCTTCTTTTTCAAGTTCTTCCGGGGAAAATACTAGTCCTAGTGGGGTACGTAATACTTCTTGGCGCAGCGCAACAGATTCTTCGTAATCTAATGTTCCGTAAGCAATAACTTTAAAAAAGATCGTGTTCATTATTCCACCAGTAATGCTAACGCTTGAGTAAGTTGTTTTTGGTCAGTTTTTTCCAAGTTTCCAAAAAATTGCGCATCGACTGCTTCAACAATTGGTACCAGTTGCTGAATCAGCGCCCTGCCCTTATTTGTTAGATGTGTGACTTTGGTACGAGAATCCTTAGGGCTTTCAATTCTTGTAATGAATTCTTTGTCACTAAGTGTATTCAGCGCTTTAGAAACAGTCATTTTATCAAGCTTTGACATTTTCACAAGCACCGCTTGGGTTGACTGTTTATGATGTTCTTCAATCCACAAAAGAATTGCCATAAGCACAAATTGAGCGTGAGCAACGCCGTAGGGTTCAATAACTTTTTTAATTAATCGCTGCCAAACAACCGTTGCTTGCCACAAGCAAAATCCTGGGCTGTGTTGTGGCTCTTCAAATCCAAAGGAAGTTTTTGCCATTTGGGCATGCGCCTGCGCTAAATACGTTTTGCATAAATCAATACCCCACCCAGGATTTTGTGGCGCAATTGATGCAATATGTGTATATATGTCGCCGAAAATTTGGCAATATCTTTTTCTAAAAAGTGCCCTTTTATTTCCTTCTTTTTATCTTCAAGTTTTTGAAGAAGTTGTTCGTACCACACAACAAACGTTTCGCTTAGGTCTCGTACTTCCAAAACCTCCCAGCCTGATTCGTAGAACTGCTGTTTTATTTTTTTCATTGAAACTGGTCGCATAGGTTTTCCAGTCAGATCAAGTAATGGTTCGGTGGTTTCTTCTACACTGTAATCAAAAATCATTAAAAAGGCGCCTGGTTTAGAAACCCTTGCTAATTGGCGCAGCACTGTAACTTTATCTTCAATTGCGTACAAAACATTGAATAGGTATACAAATGAAAAGAAGTCTCGATCAAATTTCAAACTGACAGACGCGGCATCTACGGAAGAAAATTGAACCTGCTTATATTTGCTTTTTGCATAGTTAATAACAGCTGGGTCTATATCTATACCCCAGACATGTTTGAAGCCATTTTTTACTAAGTAATCAGCAGTTCCTCCAAAACCACACCCAACATCTAAGCAATTTCCGTTCAGAACTTCTGAAGCTTCTTGTTTTATTTTGGTTATGACCATATCGACAGCCTCTCTATCACCCGCGTGAGTAAAATCACCCCCGCGAAGCTCTGAAAGCATTAACCTTGCTTGATTCAAATTAGAAACAACTGGCTTAGAGGAAGGCCACAAGAAATATCCACCTATCAGTAGAAGCAGAAAAGGCACTGTGTACAAAAGCTTTTTCATATGATTATCTTTTTTGAATAAGGGCCAGTTGTACTAATGTATCCATCTGTACGGAAAATTTGTCAACAATCTTTTGTGCAACTAGCGCAATCCATAAATATTTTAGCATTCCAGTCACTGTTATAGTGGTTGTGAGGCGAAGTCCATTTTTTTCAACATGCATTTCGTGTTTACCGTACATTTTTGCGCCTAAAAACTTAGTGCAATCAGTAAACATTTTTTCATGTGAAATTTCGACAAGGGAAATTTGTACTGCAGGTGCACCTTTGGGCTTAAGCGTGAAGACACTGCCAACTTTAAATGGCTGATCAAGTTTGCAGTATTCAAGGTCAGCATTCCAAAGCGGCCATTTATTGATGTTGGTCCACAAGGCCCATATTTGTTGCGCAGAAACATTTTGATAAACTTTGCTGTGTGAACGTACCCACATAAGTGCTCTCTTTTATTGTATGTGAGTTTACTATAATGAGTTGTTTTGGAAAATTCAATGATAAGGTGAATGGCGGAGAGGAAGGGATTCGAACCCTCGATACGTTTAACCGTATACACGAATTCCAATCGTGCGCCTTCAACCGCTCGGCCACCTCTCCAAATGATTCTTGAAGGATACTTGATTTCCTTTTGTGCAGCAAGGGGAGGTGCACAGCTTTTGTCTAGCGTTCACTAAGAAAAACAGCACCAGCTATTGTTACGAATTCTTCTTCATTTTTTTGCAACAAAATAATACATGCCACCTGTATGCGCAAAAATCTCATCTATCGCAAGCAAAGGATTTGTATCTGGATTAGCAGCTATAGTAGTAGCCGAACTCAAAATGTGGGGAATATTTTCTTCCGGTAAATCCTCTATAAAATCAACTCCTGCTGCTTTCAGAAAAGCACTTTTATGCATACTGACTTCTGAGAAACCAATGGTTTGCAAATTACTTCTAACAAATTCTTCAGCTTCTTCTAACGAAGCAAAATGATTAGATAAATTTTGATAAGCCAATTTTTCATTAAATTGAGGATCGTCAATTTCTTTGTTATAATGCCCAGTAACAATGTAATCAGCCGACAGATGAATTGGCACAGTAAATACAAAAAGACCACCAGGGCTCAAGGAAGCAAAAGCTTTTTCAAATAGAGCAGTCGCAGATAAGACACTTGGGTGATAAGACTCATCCCATATCATATCCCAAGTATTAGGAACAAAAATCGCTTCCTGGTGAGAAGAAATGCGAATATTACCAACCATATCAGAACCAAATGGTTCATCTGTTTCAGCGCTGAATGTATACCATCCATCATGCTTATGAAACTCGTAACCTCCTTGTAAACTTTCCGTAAGGCTATTACCGCCATCTGGCAGATATTCTGAATGGAGCGCATCTGGACTTTCAATATGTCCAGCGCCAATAACTAGCTTACTTGGTTGATCTCCACGTCCGGCAACATAATCATCCACAGCAACGCGTATAATCGGTGTTTCTAAGCCAAGTCCCTGTAAAATTCCTGAAGCATTCAACTGAATTAGCAGACCGAAAATTATCAAAAATGTTGTTTTCTTTATCATATATACCTCCTGTATTTTTGTTTAAATCAAAAATTTTTTGTTACACACCATTGCTTTATATTTTAAATTTAAGCAATAAATATAGTGGGCTAAAATAATGTTTTTTGTTCCTTAAGTGGCTGCACGCGAACTTTTCCATCAGCAAAGTGAATGTTCGCTTCTTTCATAGCTTTTAGGGTCTGCGCAGATCTAACAACCCCCTTATCACCCTCTACTAAACAGAAACCTTTTTCTAAGGTTCGTTGATAGGAATTTTGGCTAAGCAGCATAGCTTGCCATTTCAGGGCTTGTTCTTTTTCAGAAAAAGATGTTGCAAAGGAAGTTGTTAACGGCTGAATAGCTTTTTCTAGTTGTAGTTCTGCCTGTTCAACATTTTTAAGGGCCGATGGAATTTTTATAGCGTTTAAAAGGTGCTGCTGACGTTCTAAAAACACCACGCTGGAACGCACATAACGTTCAAACCATTCATCTAGCCGTTGGTTTTTTTCAAGTACAATTGATGGTAAATCAGGAATTCTGCGACTTAGGTTTTCCAGCATTAGCTTGTAGCGTTCTTGAGTTTGCAATGTAATACGTTGCAATCTGGTTTCTGACTCACTAATGAATAATTTCAAGCTTTGCTGGTCAGGCGTAGCAAATTCCGCTGCAGCTGTTGGCGTTGGCGCGCGTTTATCAGATGCAAAGTCAATTAAGGTTGTGTCGGTTTCGTGGCCAACCGCGGAAATAATAGGAATTTCACTAAAAGCTGCAGCACGCACAACATTTTCTTCGTTAAATGCCCACAAATCTTCAAGGCTTCCACCGCCACGGGCCACAATTAGCACATCTGGTCGTTGAGCTAGATTATTAAAGCCTTTAATTGCTGCAGTTATTTGATCAGATGACCCCGGACCCTGCACCAATACTGGCCAAACCAAGACATGACAAGGAAAGCGATCACCAATTCTGTGCAAAATATCACGGATAACCGCACCCGTTGGCGAAGTGATTACACCAATGGTGCTTGGGAATTTTGGCAGTTCACGTTTACGGTCAAATAAACCTTCTTTTTGCAATTTGATTTTTCGGTCTTGCAAAATTTTAAGTAGGGCCCCCTGCCCTGCAGCTTCGACGTGGCTAATAACCATTTGGTATTTTGAACGTCCGCCGTAGGTGGTCAGTTTACCAGTGGCTATAACCTCTAGCCCGTCTTGAAGAGGGGCTGTGGTTTTTGTTCCACGCCACATAACGGCATCGAGCACACAGTCAGCGTCACGCAGGGCAAAATATGCGTGACCAGAGCTGTGCAACTTAAACCCAGAGATTTCACCACGCACGCACACTTGCGCGAATTGCGATTCAACCGCTCGCTTTAAAAGCTGGGAAAGCTCAGAAACAGAAAAAACCGCTACATTTTCAGCTTGCGCGTACACTTTAACCAAATAAGTTGAAACTTTTATTATAGTCATAGCATAAATTCCTCTTTATGTTTCCATTAAAAAGCTGCAAACTACCCCGATGCCTTACGATAATTTTTTTGAGCAAGAGCTTAACGTTTTAAAGTCAGAGGGACGCTACCGTGTGTTTGCTGATTTAGAGCGGCATGCCCATAATTCACCTGTTGCAACGTGGCATTCTGCCAATGGACCCAAGCCGGTGGTTGTTTGGTGCAGCAATGATTATTTAGGCATGAGCCATCACCCCAGCGTTATTGAAGCAGCTGTACAAGCAACTAAAGCATACGGAGCTGGTTCTGGTCGAACGCGCAATATTTCAGGCACGGCACATTTGCACGTGGAACTTGAACGTACCATTGCGGACTTGCACGAAAAAGAAGCAGGACTCGTTTTTACATCAGGCTATGTAGCCAATGAAGCTGCATTGTGCACCTTAGCTAAAGGCCTGCCTAATTGTGTGGCATTTTGCGATGAAAAAATTCATGCATCCATGATTCATGGCATAAGCCACAGCCGTGTGCCAAAACATGTGTTTTCTCACAATAATTTAGATGAATTACGCAAACAGTTAGAGCAATATGACAAAAAGCAACCTAAGCTGATTGCTTTTGTTTCTGTATATTCCATGGAGGGAGATTTTGCCCCCATAGAAGTTATTTGCGATTTGGCTAAAGAATACAATGCCCTAACCTATTTAGATGAAGTGCACGCAGTTGGCATATATGGCAAGGGCGGTGCGGGTTTGGCCAATGCGCTTAATCAACAACACCGCATTGATGTTATTCAAGGAAATTTTGCAAAAGCTTATGGCGTGATTGGTGGCTACATTACTGGGTCAAAATCCCTAGTTGATTATGTGCGCAGTTTGGCTTCTGGATTTATTTTTACAACATCTCTTCCGCCAATGGTGGCAAGTGCTGCAACAACTTCAAATGCTGCTGATTATTATTGCGCATTAGGTTTTGTGAATTCTTGTTTAACTACCAATACAAATACAATTAATGTTACAGTGTTAACGAACCCTATTGGTTTAACTGCTTGTCAAGATGGTAATGGTGTATTAACTTCAACTAAAACAGGTAATAATACAGTTACTTACCAATGGAAAAAAACAAGTGATTTGGTAAATGGTGCTAATGTTGCTGGTGCAACTACTGCTTCTTTATCATTATCTAATTTACAGTTAGTAGATGCTGGTAGTTATATATTATC
>Ga0207938_1000041_pt1 | contig 19649 bp, 21 predicted proteins | sample LakMenEpi15Mar12_FD_150671 | JGI IMG/M metagenome (GOLD analysis project Ga0207938, IMG submission 150671) | Freshwater microbial communities from Lake Mendota, WI - 05MAR2012 deep hole epilimnion (SPAdes) | ecosystem: Environmental > Aquatic > Freshwater > Lake > Epilimnion/Euphotic zone ...
TAATATTGGCGTTGAAAAATTCTTCGCAAATGGGATAAAGACGATCTGTCATATAGGCTAAACTCCTTCTGCTTGAAGTCTAACTCTATTTAGTTAGTTTGTTAACAGTTCCTAAAGAAGAAAAATTTGAAAAAAGAAAGCACTCTGAAATAACCCAGCCAGTTCGCCCTCTTCCATCTCTTGATGTTTTTGATAGAATCGATACAGGTGCGTGGACTATGCCTCATAATCCTTGCCCTCCTACACCCAGAGCAGGTCATTATGAACTTAGAGATCTTGATGGACATGCAGTATATTGGAAAAAAAAGTACGACTTGAACGGCAAACTTATTGGTTTTGCATAACTTTATTATTATGCAGCCACGGCTTATAGCTTTGGCTGCATTTTTTGTACTATCACCATTTCCAGTTTTTATTGCTTCTTATCTTTAAGCCGGCTAAATCTATTACTGGTTTAGGAGAAGATCAATGCCCTTAGTTTTTACTTTACAAGAATTCATAGAAAAATCTTTAAAAGAAATAGCACCAGAAATACATACCGATAAGGTTGTGCTAGAGCCTACTAAAGATATTTCACATGGCGATTTAGCAAGCAACGCCGCTATGGTGTGTGCAAAAGCCGTAGGAATTTCTCCACGCGAATTAGCTGTAAAATTAATTGAAAAAATTACAACTCATGATGCTGTTGTAAGTGCTGAAATTGCAGGACCAGGATTCATTAATATAAAGCTTAAACCAAGCGCATTACAAAACGAACTAAATCAAATTTTAGCCAGCAAATCAACCTATGGGTCAAACACATTAGGTGCGGGAAAATCTGCACAAGTTGAATATGTTTCAACAAACCCTACTGGCCCTATGCATATTGGCCATGGGCGTAATGCCATTTTGGGTGACACTGTTTCAAGCTTATTGGAAAAGGTTGGCTATTGCGTTACACGTGAATATTACGTGAACGATGCTGGCGGACAAACAATAGCGTTAGCACGGTCAGCTTATGTTAGATACAAAGAAGCACTAGATGAACCTATTTCTGATGATGATTTTGATCAAGATATGTACAAAGGCGATTATTTAAAACCAGTTGGAGTTGCCTTAGCTCAAAAATATGGAAATTCATTTTTAAATAGACCCGAAGCTGAATGGTTTGAAACTGTTCGTTTGTTCGCCATTGAAGAAATGATGAACTACATTCGACATGATTTGAAGTCACTTGGCATTACAATGGAGTACGCATCAGAAAGCGCACTAACCAAAGAAGGCTGGGTAACCAAGGCTTTGAAAGTTTTAGAAGCTAAAGGTGATGTATACACAGGCGTTTTAGAAAAGCCAAAGGGACATCAAGTTGATGACTGGGAAGAGCGCCCTCAGACTTTATTTAGGGCAACTGCCTTTGGTGATGAAATTGACCGCGCCTTGCAAAAGTCAGACGGAGCATGGACCTATTTTGCTGGCGATGTTGGCTACCACTATCATAAAATCAGCAGAAATTACGATGTTCTTGTGAACATTTTGGGCTTTGATCACGTAGGATACGTAAAGCGCTTAGTTTCAGCGGTTAAAGCATTAAAGGCGGATCAGTCATATGCTGTAAAAACCTGTCAGATGGTTAATTTTTCAGACAATGGTCAACCTGTTCGCATGTCAAAAAGAGCGGGTACGTTTGTTACCATTCAACAACTAGTTGAACGGGTTGGAAAAGATGCTGTGCGTTTTATGATGATTTCACGCCACCAAGATATGGTTATTGATTTCGACTTTAAAAAAGCGGTTGAGCAATCAAAGGACAACCCATTATTTTATATTCAATATGCCCATGCACGTATTCATTCGGTATTGCGTCATGCCACGCAAATTTTTAATGGATTACCTAAAACAGAATCCCTTGAATGCTTAAATGATGAAGCCGAATTAACCCTTATAAAAGGATTGATTCAATGGCCACGTGTTGTAACATCTGCAGCGCATCACCTAGAGCCACACCGCGTTACAAATTATCTATATGACTTGGCAAGCCTGTTTCATAGTTTGTGGAATAAGGGTAAAGACAATACGCAACTTCGGTTTATTGACGAAAAATCGCCAGCGCAAACTGCAGCACGCCTGGTACTTTTACAAGCAACAGTTTGCATTATTGCTGAAGGATTAAATCTTTTAGGGATAACGCCTGTGGAAGAAATGCGCTAATGAAATTTCCAAGCCCTTTGGTATATGGAACACTTCTTAAACGCTACAAACGTTTTTTAGCTGATATCAAGCTTGATAGCGGCGAAGAGTTAACAGTGCATTGCCCAAACCCTGGCGCCATGATGGGCATTACAACACCCGGGTTAAAAGTGGCTTTGTCGAAAGCAGCAAACCCTGCACGCAAATTAGCTTATAGCTGGGAAATGGTTGAAGTGGATGACACTTGGATAGGCGTGAATACAAGCAATCCCAACCAAATTGTAGCGGAAGCACTAGCGAACAATACCATTCCGGAACTTGCTGGCTATAAAAATATCAAAGCAGAAGTGAAGTATGGCCAAAATTCTCGAATCGATTTTTATCTGACTGATGGCCCTACCCAAATGTGCTTGGTCGAAGTAAAAAATGTTCACTTGATTCGCGGGAACCATATGGCGGAATTCCCCGATTGCGTAACGGCTCGTGGTGCAAAGCATCAATTAGAATTAGCTGAACAGGTCAAAAATGGGATTAGAAGCGTTGTGTTGTATGTGGTGCAACGAAATGATGCCCTGAGCTTTAAAGTAGCAGATGATCTTGATAAAGCTTACGGTCAGGCAGCACAATTAGCGGCCACCGCTGGCGTTGAAATGCTAGCCTATAGCTGCAACATGGAAGCTAACGGCATCACCTTAAAACAACCTTTGAAAGTTTTGTAATCCTAATGGAATTAAATGAACAAAAAACACTAAAAGAAAAAGTCTTTGCTGCATTTGATCAGCACATAACCGCACCTAGCTGCACCATTGTGGTGGCCGTATCCGGTGGAGCAGATAGTCTGGCATTAACCTTACTAGCAAACGAATATGCAAAATTAAAAAGACACGCAATTGAAGCGGTCACTGTTGACCATGGATTACGGCCTGAATCAAAAGCTGAAGCGGCAACAGTTTTTGGTATACTGAGCGCTCAAAATATTTCGCACCACACCCTTGTTTGGAACCACGAAGAAAGCCTGAACCGTAAACATGAACGGGCGCGCGCGGCACGGTATCAGTTACTTATTGATTTTTGTAAAAAATACGAAAATCCCGTTTTGATGACGGCGCACCATGCACAAGATCAAGCTGAAACAATTCTTATGCGATTTTTAAAGGGGTCAGGCCCTGCTGGTTTTCAAGCAATTCAGGCCGTTCGACATGAAGACGATGTTCCAATTATTCGCCCCTTGCTTGGAATTGTACCAAGCGATTTACGCGAGTATCTTAACGAACAGGGGATTACGTGGATTGAAGACCCTTCAAATACGGATGCTCACTATGAACGAACTAGGGTTAGGCAGTTGGTGCAACACATTAAAGACTTGGGGTGGGATGAAAATGGAATAATAACATCTGCTGCAAAAATTTATAGTTTGCACCAATCATTAGAAAATTTAACATCGGGATACGCTGAAGATTTTGTCATGAATACTTCTCCCCTAACTGTTGATCAGCCAATATTTTTCAACTGCCCCTTACAGATTCAGCAAGAATGGTTAAGAAGTGCCATCTGGACAATTGGCGAAGCTAGCTACCCCAAACCTTATTCCACAATTGATGCAGTATTAGAAATACTTAAACAACCAAGAGTTGATGGCTACAAAATAGCTGGGTGCATCCTTAACGTTAATAAAAAGCGAATTTTTATAACAAAATATTGAAACGTGACTACTGCAACACATTATGACAAAAAAACATCACGCATATATAATTTCATGAAAATTTTTCATAACCTTATGTGAAAATTTATAAACTGCACTATAACTGCATTATTATAGTTTTAGAGTTTTTTAATGAAATTAAAAGCATTACTATTAGGCTTAGCAATTGCAGCAAGCCAAACTGGATATTCGATGGACGGCATACAAGAACCAGAAAATGCTGCATGCAAACTGGTCAAAAAATTTGTAACAATTACAGAAGCAAATGATAGCATTGAAGCAATTACTAATGCTCTTGCTGAAATTTTAAAGCAAAAAGCAAAAGGTCCTTCCGCAGTAACTTGGATATCTGAGCAAGAGTCTTCAAGCGAAATGAGAGCACTTATTGAAAGCACAAACACTATATTTAACGATGGATTCATAAGATTTTTTGAAGCAATAGAAGCAATGGATGTAAGTGCCATTACTACCGCCGTAGAAGATTCACAGGACGAACTAATAGAAATTTTTATGCAAGATATTCTAACTTGCAATACTAACTATTATTTTCTTATAGAAAAAACCTCTAAAGATTTTTTTGAAGCAGCTGTAGCTTTAGATGCTTAAAAACATTCATAGCCACCTTGCAAAAGGTGGCTACCTCAGCCATTGCAAAAAACCATACCGCCGGATATAAATAGTAGACCGCCGTTGTGGCTCAGTGGTAGAGCACACCCTTGGTAAGGGTGGGGTCGAGAGTTCGATTCTCTCCAGCGGCACCATTTAACATTCAACTTTTAGGTGATGCTTTCATACATTTTAACGACACAGAAATTTTCGACGCAATAGATGGTGAATTAGTTCGCCAACAGAATCAAATTGAGCTAATTGCCTCAGAAAACATTGTAAGTCCTGCTGTGCTAAAGGCGCAGGGGTCTGTTCTGACCAATAAATACGCTGAAGGGTACCCTGAAAAGCGTTATTATCATGGCTGTGAATACGTTGATAAAGTAGAAGCCATTGCCATTGAACGAGTCAAAAATATTTTTGGTGCAGGTTTTGCTAATGTGCAGCCGCATTCTGGAGCCCAGGCAAATCAGGCTGTTTTTCTAGCTCTTTTAACCCCTGGTGATACTGTTTTAGGCATGGACCTAAGTGCTGGTGGGCATTTGACCCATGGTTGCAAAGTCAATATGTCGGGCAAATGGTTCAATATAGTTTCATATGGTGTAGATGATAACACGCACCATATTGATTATGATGCCGTTGAAACGTTGGCGTTGGAACATAAACCTAAGCTTATTATCGCAGGTGCTTCGGCCTACCCTAGATTTATTGATTTTCATCGATTCAAAAAAATAGCCGATAAAATTGGTGCTTTTTTGATGGTTGATATGGCACATTACGCCGGTTTAATTGCCGGTGGCGTGTACCCAACCCCAATGCCTTTTGCTGATGTTGTTACATCGACCACCCATAAAACCTTACGCGGTGCCAGAGGCGGCATTATTTTGACCAACCGTGAAGATATAGCAAAAAAAATTAATAGCGCTGTTTTCCCTGGCCTGCAAGGCGGACCATTAATGCATGCTATTGCTGGTAAGGCTGTTGCCTTTGGTGAGGCATTACAACCAGAATTCAAAGACTACGCGTTTCAAATTGTGAAAAATGCGAAAGCTTTAGGTGAAGTTTTAAAAGAAGGTGGAATTGACCTTTTGACGGGTGGAACTGATTGTCACATGTTGCTGCTTGATTTACGTTCAATTGGCATTAGCGGCAAAGATGCTGCAGATGTTCTAGAGCAAGCAAACATGACCTGTAATAAAAATGGCATTCCTAAAGACCCTCAGCCACCAACAATTACCAGTGGCATTCGCGTGGGCACGCCTGCAGCTACGACAAGAGGATTCAAGGAAGAAGAATTCAAAGAAGTAGGCAGAATGATGCTTAGTATTTTAAAAGCTGCAGCTCAAGGAAATGCACAAAGCGAAATTGCTACGGCAAAAGCGCAGGCAATTCAGTTATGTAAGCGATTCCCTATATACGAATAAATCTATGCATGGTTGGATTGTAATGGTCCAACCATTTCTAAAACAAGCTCCTCGGGTCAAATTTTGTAAATAAATATTATTTATGATAATTTTTAAGCATGTAATCTCTAATTTGGGTCATCAGTGCTTTTTATAAAAAATATCATTTTGTGTTTAGGAATGTTGCTAGCCGTAAACATGGAATACTCAGCAGCATTTGACGATCGTGAACAAGGTGAACAATCAGTGATAGTTGTTCATGACTACAAAGATACAAAACAAAAAATTATTGAAGAAGAAGGGCTATTAACCAAAGGAGAAATTCTCTTTAAATACACCTATGGAACGACTGCTAGTAATATACCATCAAACTGTGTGGGCATCAGAGTTGATCCAACAAAAGTCTTAGTACACAACTCAGCATTTCTAGATGCTCTTTTCCCAAGTGACAGACCGCTTGATGAAAAAGACTACACTGAATCAGGCATGCTCTTAAGCAATTATATCTCAAGGCAACTTTTAGCTGCTTTTAGAAAAGAAGGCTTAAAACCAGATGAAGTTCTTATTTATCATCCGCTGACAGCTTGTCCTATGGTTGTATCGATTCATGAATGGATTACATACACAAAAATTTGGAACTCTTCCTATGGTTTATGGGATAGAAATTGGAGATCAGATCATTACTTATACCCACCAGTAATAACGATTAAAGGACCTATTCAACCCAATGAACTTATTTTTCCATACAAAAAGCACCTTGGAAATGGCGCAGGTTCAACTACTGGAACGAAGCCTACTACCTGCAGAAAGTATTGCACCAGCTCTAGAAATCTTCGCTCTATTCTTAGACTATTGAGATAATTATAACAAATTCCACTGGCTCCTCATCGCAAAACAGAAGCCAGTGGGGCACACAAGATATTACTTAGATTATTTGACTAACCATTTCTTTTTCGGCGCCATCCAACCACAATAACCAGTATTCCCCCTATTGCTGCTGCAGCAGGAATAATAAGCAATGCATGTTGATATGACTGCATGGTGTAGGTGCGAATTCCATCTGCCATTAGCCCCGTCCAGAAATGATCCATCGCCCAGCCAATAGTGCTGTGGAAAAATGACCCGCCAAGCATGTTAATGCAATTTAAAAAAGCGATAGTAATGCCCAACATAGCAGGTGTTACCAGTTCACTTCCTGTTGCAAAAACTAAGACCTGATAACAGCACAAAATGCCCACTACGAAAAATAGCGCTGAAAGTGAATAAGCGTTGAAAAACTTAGTGGCATACAGTAGCCACAAGAATGCCAATACCATGCCCAAACTGCACATTGTAATGACTGAATAATTACCAATACGCTTTGCCCAAGCTGCTAGAAGCGGCCCTCCAAATAACATGCCAACGAAAATGTAGGAAACAAAACCCGCAGCATCTGCTTTGTTAACGGCAATGGCTTGCATAAGGTAATTCACACCCCAAACATCGGCGAAGCCTTCTAAGGGGCCAACCATCAACAAGTTAGAAATTGCCAATAGCCAAATGGTTGATGAACTTAGTAATTTGCGAAGGTCTTTTACGCAAAGGGTTGATTGCTCTTTTTCACGGTTAGTTGAGCTGGTTTTTAAAAACAATAACGTTAATACGCCAATGCCAATACTGACAGAAGCCAACACGAAGGCTACCTGCTGCCATCCACAATTTTCAACAAGCAAGCTGATGGGTTTGCCCCCATAAATAGCGCCTAGCAACCCAACCGTGAAGGAAAAACCAACCATGCGAGCATAGTATTCCCTACCAAACCACTGAGAAATCACTTTAGATGTTGCTAAAAACCCAGCGGCTGAACCGGCACCCACTAGAAACCGGCTTATAAGTGCTAATGTCCAGTTATCGGTATAGGTAAATAGCAATGTTGAAAGCCCGCACAAAACGGCACAAATGCATACCACATAGCGCGCCCCAAAACGGTCAAGCAACACGGCAATGGGCAACTGCATTCCGGCGTATCCGTAATAATAAACAGAGGCTAATAATCCAAAACCAGTGGCATCAATCTGAAATTGTTGCATGATTTGCTGCATCATTAAGCTTGGCCAAAGTCGTAATATAAACTGATAGGTAAAGAACGATAGGGGGAATACCCACATCGCATACGGTAGAATTCTTTTAGACATAATAAACCTCAAGAAATTTGAAGAAACAATTTTAATTTTTTAAATATGTGAATATGAAAAGATGTATCGACGGGGCTAGCCGCCAATATTGCTAGAAATGATAATGATGGTTCTGTGTTGATGGACCAGCATTTTTCCTTTTACGCCTAAGATGTTCTTCAAGGTTAATGATACACCGTGTCAGAATTTAATCAATATTTTTGGTGGATAATATTTAGAAATTCCGACTATTCTGCAGCCAAATGGATAATAGTCTTGACTTTTCTCCATTTTCGTGGAGAATAGTCATATGATTAGAGCGCAAAAAAACATCATTCTTAACGATCTTGAAAAAAAGATCGTATTGCTTGTAGGCCCAAGGCAATCAGGAAAAACCTGGCTTGCAAAAGACATTGCTAAGTCTTTTAAAAATAGTCTTTATCTTAACTACGACCAAATTAAAGACAGAAAAATCATCCATGACCAATCTTGGCTTGATAATACCGATTTGCTTATTTTTGATGAGCTTCACAAAATGGATGATTGGAAAAATTATATAAAGGGTGTTTTTGATACAAAACCTGAATCAATGCGCATACTTGTAACGGGTAGTGCGCGTTTAGATATATATGATCACGTGGGTGATTCTCTTGCAGGGCGTTATTTCCGACATCGCTTGTTACCTCTTTCTTTAAGTGAGCTACGGCAATGCGCGCAGGATTCAAATATTGATAAACTACTAGAAAGAGGAGGGTTTCCCGAACCTTATTTTGCATCAAGCATTACAGAAGCAAATAGATGGAGATTGCAATACATCAACAGCCTTTTAAGCACAGATATTTTTGAAATCGAAGCTATACATGATTTAAGGGCAATGCGCTTGGTATTTGATTTACTTAGAAACCGAGTGGGTTCGCCAATTTCTTATCAATCCTTAGCTGAAGACGTTTGTGTTTCGCCCACAACGATTAAAAAATATATTCAAATATTAGAAGCCGTGTTTATTATATTTTCTGTTACTCCGTATTCACGCAACATAGCCCGTAGTTTATTAAAAGAACCTAAAATATATTTTTTTGATACAGCACTAGTGCAAGGAGATGATGGAGCTAAATTTGAAAATCTAGTGGCCTTAAGCTTATTGAAACATGTGCATGCCAAAGTTGATTGCAATGCCCAAGAATATGCTTTGCACTATTTGCGCACTAAAGACGGCCATGAAGTTGATTTTGCTCTTGTTAATAACCAAGCGATCGAAACAATGATTGAAGTAAAATTATCAGATGAAGTAATAAGCAAGACTTTACGCAAATTTAAGACGCAGTATCAGTATACTGCAATACAATTGGTAAAAAATCTAAAAAAAGAATACCAAGAAGATGGTATTCAAGTTTTAAAAGCAGAAAAATTTTTAGAGCAGTTGTTTTTATGAAAATTGCTAAGATTAGCCTTGCTCTTTTCGTTTTGCTTTATCCCAAAAAGCTAATTTTTGGTCTCGTGAAAAGTTTTTAAAATCAGTGGCACCCTCCTCCTGAATTATTGCCTGCAAGGCATCAAAACGATTTTCAAATTTTTTACGCGCGTAGGCGATGGTTTCTTTAACATCAAACCCACAAAAATCAACCAGAGTAATCCAAGCGTGTAACACATCGCCTAATTCTTCTTGAAGTGTTTCTGAATTGGGCTGTTGCAATTCTTGCTTTACTTCATCAAGCTCTGATTCTATTTGCTTGATAATTTGTAGGGGATCATCCCAATAAAAGCCAACATCTGCTGCGTGCTTGTAGTCACTTAGAATTTTATCAAGATCGTCCATAGCTAGTTTTTCCTACTCTTGAACCAACAATAGGGCATTATAAGATTTTTTGGCATGATTGACAGCCATAATATATCTGCTATATTCAAGTCATGTATAGGAAATATTCATCACTTTTAGACCTAAATCTGCGCAGCTAGTGCTGCGATAGATATTTATTTTCCAATTCCACAATTTAAAATTAGTTCAAACTCCACACACCGGAGACGCATATGTTATCTTTATCACCCTATCAAGCTTGGTCCATGTGGGCTGTGGCCACGTTATTTTATGCATATCAATATGTTTTACGTGTTCTACCAAATGTTATAAGGGAAGAACTTCTGGTCCATTTTAACACTAATGCGCTAGAGTTTGGGCAGTTCGCAGGCTTATATTATTTAAGCTACTCGTTGATGCACATCCCCTTAGCAATATGGCTAGATCGAAAAAATCCTAAATATATAATTCCTCTTTGTATTCTAGCAACCGTAGGTGGCATTGTTCCCTTACTGATTAGCGATACAATTGCTGCTGCCAATATTGGACGATTCATTATGGGAATTGGTTCATCTGGCGCCATTTTAGGTGTATTTAAAGTCATTCGTTTAGGGTTTCCAGAATCACATTTCAATAGAATGCTGGGACTTTCTGTAACGGTCGGTCTTGTTGGCGCTTTGTATGGCGGCCTTCCGGTTAGGACCTTACTTGAAACCACTCACTGGCAAGACATTGTTTTATATTTTTGCTGGATCGGTGGCTTTCTTGCGGTATTGGCGTTCGTAGTCATCCCATCTAAATATAAGCCAATTATTTCAACGCACAACATTATGGATGACATCATTCAAGTGCTTAAAAATAAGAACGTGCTTATGGTCTGCATTTGTGCGGGATTGATGCTTGGACCTTTGGAAGGTTTTGCCGATGTTTGGGGAGCTGGATTTTTGCAAAGTGTTTATCAAATAGCTCCTGCAAAAGCTGCTGGTATATCATCCTTAATGTTTTTAGGGATGTTGTTTGGCGCCCCTGGCCTTACTTATATGGCGGATTACCTAAAAGCCCATATAAAAATTATTATTGGAGCGGCGCTATTCATGGGTACTGTATTTGTAACCATGCTCTATGGATTTGGTTCACCTGAAATGCTATCGGTGCTATTCACAGCCGTTGGCGTAGCATGTGCATACCAAATTATTGCCATCTATGTAGCTAGCACATATGTGCGAGAACGCCATGTAAGCATTACAACCGCTTTAGCTAACATGATTATTATGACGTTTGGATATTTCTTCCATACTGTAATTGGCATTATGATGGGTGATCACCAATCAGGTGGTAACTTCAGCCATGAACAATATCAATATGGTTTAAGCATTATCCCCATTTGTTTATTCATAGCTGCAATTGGATTTATGATTCAGTTAAAAAGAAACAAAGCCTAACTACCCTTTTGTCTTCTGGTGCCTTGGCAAATACCTTGGCACTGGAAGACATTTTTCACGAAACTAGTTAACGTAGGCTGCAATATACGTTATGTTCTAGAAGAACAGTTTACGTAATGAATTCATGTCTTTTGGTACTTTTTTAGCTTTATCGTTTAGTTTGTGTTTGCGATTCGTTTCGCGCATCGCTTTTTCTGCATTATTGGGGTATTATATAGATAAATTCATGGGTACTTCTCCTTGGTTTATGATTGCATTTATCATGGTTGGGGTATACTTGGGTTGGTTGTCATTAGCAAAAGTAAATATTCGAAAAGAGCCTGATGCTTGATCCGCTACATCAATTTCAAATAACAAAAATCATCCCATTATCAGTGGGAAGTTGGGATATTTCATATACAAATTCTGCCCTTTGGATGACAATTGGCCTGAGTTTTGTTTGCTTGTTTTTCTATGTTTCTTTACGCAAAGAAGCACTTGTTCCGGGGCGTTTACAAGCTAGCGCTGAACTTACTTTTACTTTTTTGTCGGACATGGTGAAAACCTACATTGGGCGCGAAGGCATACCTTTTTTCCCATTTATATTCACGCTTTTTTGGTTCGTGTTAATGGGCAACCTGTTAGGGCTTATTCCTTATAGCTTCACGTATACAAGTCATATTGCCGTTACATTTTCATTAGCACTTGTTGCCTTTATTGCCGCAAATGTGGCCGGATTTAGGAAGCACGGGTTTGGGTTGTTTCATCTTTTTTTGCCAAAAGGCATCCCTGTATTTTTGGCACCATTAATGATTGTTATTGAATTAATTTCATACCTGGCACGCCCTTTTAGCTTAAGCATTCGTTTGTTTGCCAATATGATGGCAGGACATTTAATTTTGAAACTTTTTGCTAGTTTTTCTGCAATGCTTGCTGGATCTTCGCTTGCTGTCTTGGGTATAGTGCCATTATTATTGAACATTGGCGTAACAGGATTAGAGTTTTTGGTAGCAGTACTGCAAACATATGTGTTTACGTTACTAACATGCTTATATATTAATGATGCAATTAACTTACATTAGAAATTAAGGAGAACGTTATGGAAATCGCTGCAGCAAAAATGATTGGTGCTGGTCTGGCAATGACAGCAGGTCTTGGCGCTGGTATTGGTTTGGGAAATATTTTCAATGGAATAGTAACGGGCATTGCGCGTAATCCTGAAGCGAAAGATGATATTTTTCGTGCAGGATTAATTGGTGCGGCCCTTACCGAAGCGATTATGCTTTTCGCACTTGGCACAGCCATGACCATGTTGTTTGCATTCTAAGCTATGCCTCAGCTTGATATAAGCACCTATACGCCACAAATATTTTGGCTAATCATTATTTTTTCGATAATGTTTGGCGTTTTTATTGGCGTGTTTTTGCCTAAATTATCAAGCATTTTTCAAAAGCGTTTTGATTCAGCAAAGCATGCAGATCAGCAGATTCAAAACCTGTCAGAAGCAACAGCGCAATTGCAAAAAACCTATGATGAAAAAAAAGAAATCGCATTAAAAGACGCGCAAAACTATATTGATGAAGCATTAGCAAGCATACGCGAAAATCATGAAAATCAGCTTCAGAGCTTAGAACAAGATATTCAGCAAGAACTGAAATTACTGCAGAAAAGCTATAAGCAACAACATGCTGATTTTGACGAAACTTACAAAGATATTATTAATGAATCTGTTATACAAATTCTGAATAAATTAGGAGTAAAAAATGGACGCTAGTTTTTTTATTCTCATCAGCTTTTGTGTGTTTGTTTTTATATTTGTAAAAAAACTTTGGCCAAATGTGTTAGAACTTTTAGATAAGCACATTGCAGGCATTAAAAATGAGATTGCTAAAAAAAAATCTAGCATTTCAGAACATGAAAAATTAAAAATGCTTTATCAAGACAGGCTACAGCACTTACATAAAGAGATAGAAGAACTAAAAACGTCAGCTATTCAAAAATTTGATTTTTTAAAAATGAAGCTTGATACAGAGCTAGAAGTGCAGCATGCATACCGTCAAAAAAGTTTTCAGCAAACTATTCACAGAATGCAACGACAACAACGAAAAACTCTGCAGGCAAGATGTGCAGGTGAAATTTTAGAGCAGATTAAAGCTGAACTTAAAAGAAATCCATCATTTAATGACGATTATATGGTATCACTACTAAAATCATACAAAGAAGCTGATAGTGTGCAATCATGACTCGTTGGAATAATGAAACCCTAAAAAACGCTTTAAAACTTAATATTTCTTTTCCTGTTACAGCCCATACTTTGTGTGTTGATAGTCGTCAATTACAACATGGTGATATCTTTATTGCTCTTCCAGGAACACAAGACGGTCATAGTTTTGTGCGTCAAGCACTTGATAAAGGCGCTTCTTGCGCCATTGTCGAGCGTGCTCCTGAAAACACTAATGATCAAGATAAACTCATTTATGTGAACAATACTCAGCAAGCACTTGAAGATCTTGGAATTTATGGCAGATCAACAGCGACAAAACTAAAGGCTATTGCTGTCACTGGAAGCGTAGGAAAAACCACGACCAAAGAAATGTTGCGTTCAACCCTGCATCACTTTGGCCCAACGATTTATTCTAAGGCTAGCTATAATAACCATCTTGGTGTGCCATTAAGCTTAGCTCTATTACGACAAGATAGTGAATTTGGAATCTTTGAAGTTGGCATGAATCATAAAGGGGAAATTGCGCCTCTTTCAAGAATGGTTGAGCCTGACATTGCTATTATAACAACGATTGCTCCATCACATATTGGCAACATGGGATCTCTTGAAGATATTGCCGATGAAAAATGTGATATTTTCGCAGGCCTAAACCAGAATGGAAAAGCACTATTGCATGGCGACCACCCTTTGTTTGAGCGCATGAAAGATAACGCAATAAATTATGGGGTAAAAAATATATTTACAGTAGGGCGCAAGGCTGGGTTAGATGCACGGTTATTGCATTACCAACCGATGCAGCAGGGAAAGCGTTCATTAATTACGGCGGAAATTTTTGGAAAAATTGTAGCTTATCCTTTGCAATTCCCAGGCGAACACTATGCATTCAACAGCTTATACGTGCTACTTACCGCTGAGATACTTGGACTAGACCTTGGTCAAGTTATGCAACAATTAGCAAAAGTGCAGCCGATCACAGGGCGCGGACAAATGTTAAATTTACAACTAACAAATGGCCAAACTATTTTTGTTTATGACGATGCTTATAACGCCAATCCAGCATCTATGACGGCTGGTTTAAAATCTTTTTGTTCCATGCATCATGACGGACGAAAAATCGCTGTGATTGGTCAAATGGGTGAATTAGGCGAAGACAGTGATATGTATCATATTGAAATAGGGAATTTCCTTAATACTCTTCCTATTGATTGCGTTCATGTGATTGGCACAAATGCAAAATGCCTTTTTGATACTATTAACAAAGAAAAACGTGGTCTTTGGTTTGAAACTGTTGATGAGCTCAAAGAACGATTCATTCATACATTAGAAGGTAAAGAGAGCATTTTCTTAAAAGGTTCTTTGTCTCAACGCCTTCCAGAGCTTGTGATGCACCTAAAAAATCAACTAAAAGCTGTTGCCTGACGCACCAATAAAACTTTAAAAAATCGTAGTGCCATTAGTCGCATTAAAATTTCATTGATGATCTAAAATTAAGACCTTCATTTTTTAAGGCTTGAACAATTTTAGCCAGTCTGCTTTTTTAGTATGATGTGTGACCTTTAGAAGTAGCGTTATTTAAGTGAATTTATCTAATATAGACTTGGGCATTTTAGTCCTATATGTTGTTGCTGTTATTTCTATTGGTTGGATGGCAGCCAGAAAAGTTAAAACCCTAGATGATTTCGCAACAGGTGGACGTCAGTACACCAGTTTCTTTATCACAGCGACTTTGGCCTCGTCTTTTATTGGCGGAGGTTTCACCACAGGACTTGCAGAAAAAGTTTATACTTTGGGCCTAATTTACGTAATTGCCTTATGGGGATTTAGCTTAAAAGAAATTCTAGTTGCTAAGTTTATTGCGCCTCAAATGGTTAACTTTCCAACAGCCTACTCTGTTGGTGACATCATGGGGCAGTTGTATGGAAGAAGAGCAAAAGTCTTCACTGGTGTATCAGCATTCTTAGTCTGCGCTGGAATTTTAGGTGCGCAATTAATGGCGTTTGGACATATTTGTAATGTGCTTTTAGGAATTTCTTCACAGCTTGGAGCATTCATTTGTGCACTAATAGTAATGGCATATTCAGGATCTGGCGGCATGCGCGCTGTGGTTGCAAATGATACTTTGCATTTTTGCGTATTAATGGTTTCCTTGCCTTTAGTATTTTTCTTTGGTGTTCAAGCGATTGGTGGTTTTGAAAAATTGTACTTTTATAGCACCGTGAACTTTTCCAATGATGTTCCTTATTCTTCTATTGCCCTTGTGTTTTTAAGCTTTTTCTTTGGTGAAACACTAGTACCACCATATGTTCAACGTTTATTGATTGGTAAAACCATTAAACATACAATTCGTGGCAATATGGCTAGCGGTATTCTTTCTATTCCATTTTTCTTAATGATTGGTTTGATTGGTGTTATTGCCTTAGTGATGAATCCTGATTTAAACCCTAATCTTGCATTGCCTTATGTGGTTCTAGAAGTAATGCCCATAGGCCTAAAAGGATTTGCGATTGCTGGAATGATGGCCATTATTCTATCGTCTGCAGACTCATTCTTAAATGCAGCATCTGTTTCAATCACACATGATGTGCTAACCCCTGTGATGCCACGCTTAACAGAAGTGCAAAAATTATTAATTTCTAAATACTCAACCTATTTTGTTGCGGTGTCTGGTTTACTTTTCACATTATCATTAGAGAGCGCGATTGATATTTTACTTGAAGCGTATATGTTCTGGACACCTGTTGTTTTGGTTCCTTTCGTAGCTGGCGTAATGGGCGTTAAACGTCCTAAAGAAGCCTTTCTATACAGTGCTGCTACAGGTATTGCCGTTATAACCATTATCCGTCTTCTTTCTTTGAAGCACTCTGCATACTTCGAGGTAAGCATTTGGGGAATCCTTGCAAACTTTATTGTCTTTTTTGCATATCGCCCAATGCCAAATTTCTTGAGAAAGCCAGTAAAAGGTTTATGATAGCGTAACGACTTAAGCTGACGTTCAGGAAGTACACGGTATAATTATGATTACTCATAATTCACAAACAATTTACGGGACCACCATTGTTTCGATAAGACGTGAAAACCATGTTGTTATGGCGGGGGATGGCCAAGTGACATTGGGCTCCCAGATTATGAAAGGGAAAGCCAGAAAAATTCGTCGTATTGGCGGCGGAAAAGTTCTTGCTGGTTTTGCAGGCGCCACAGCTGATGCTTTTGCTTTACTCGAAAGACTGGAAACAAAACTAGAGCAATATCCAACTCAACTAGCACGTGCCTGCGTCGAAATGGCAAAAGACTGGCGTACAGACAGATATTTACGCAAATTAGAAGCAATGATGATTGTTGCAGATAATCAAAAAACATTTCTAATGAGTGGCACTGGTGATGTTATTGAACCAGATGATGACGTGATTTCAATTGGTTCTGGCGGTGGATTTGCACTAGCTGCTGCTAAAGGAATGCTAAGTGTTCCCGATGTAGCTTTAGATATTGAAGTTATTGCTAAACGTTCCTTAGAAATTGCCGCCCAAATGTGCATTTATACAAATGATCAAATTATTATAGAAACACTCAGCTAATGACCCAGCTTACCCCTAAAGAAATTGTCACTGAACTAGATCGATTTATTGTTGGCCAGCAAGATGCCAAACGAGCAGTAGCTGTTGCGTTGCGTAACCGCTGGCGTCGCATGCAATTACCATCTAATTTAATTGATGAAGTGCTGCCAAAAAATATATTAATGATCGGGCCTACTGGTGTAGGTAAAACAGAAATTGCTAGACGATTAGCAAAACTTGCGAATGCTCCATTTATTAAAGTTGAGGCAACGAAATTCACTGAAATTGGATATGTTGGCCGCGACGTTGAGCAAATTATTCGTGATTTAATTGAAATGAGCATTCACATGCAACGCGAAAGTTTGCGTACTGAAGTAAATGAGCGCGCTGTAATTTTAGCTGAAGAAAAAATTCTAGATGCATTAGTAGGGACAACATCAACACCTGATACGCGCCAAAAATTTAGACGGATGCTTCACACAGGCGAGCTAGATGAAAAACTGATAGACGTTGAAGTTCAAGATAATTCTAGTTCATTGCCAACCTTTGACGTTCCAGGCATGCCAGGTGCCCAAATGGGAATGATCAACCTTGGTGACGTGTTTGGCAAAGCTTTTGGTAACAAAACAAAATCCCGTAATGTTTCGGTAAAAGAAGCACAAAAACTATTGCTAACTGAAGAAGCTGACAAACTGCTTGATCAAGAAAAAATTGTAGCAAGTGCTATTGCCCAAGTGGAACAAAACGGTATTGTCTTTCTTGATGAAATTGACAAGATTTGTGCACGTACAGAAAATCGTGGTGGAGATGTCAGCCGTGAAGGTGTGCAACGTGATTTGTTACCGCTTATAGAAGGCACAACAGTTTCTACAAAACATGGCCCAATAAAGACCGATCATATTTTGTTTATCACGAGTGGCGCTTTTCATGTTTCAAAACCATCTGATTTGCTGCCTGAATTGCAGGGGCGGTTACCAATACGCGTAGAGCTTAAAGCCCTGAGCACTGATGATTTTGTACGCATTCTCACCGAGCCTGAAGCGAATCTTATTCTACAATCAGTTGAAATGCTGAAAACGGAAAATGTTACTTTAGAATTTAAAAAAGATGCTATTCAAACCATTGCTGAATTAGCCGCTAAAATTAACGAAGAAATAGAAAATATCGGCGCGCGGCGTTTGCACACTATTTTGGAAAAGTTGCTTGAAGACATTAGCTTTACAAGCCCTGATCGCGCTGGCGAAACATTCACCATTACAAAAAAATATGTTGAAGAGAAAGTATCTGCTTTAGCGCAGAATCAAGATCTTTCGAGGTTTATTTTATAACAGAAGATTACACGGCTTATTTCGTAGTTTTTAAATGACTATGGCAACAGGAAAAATTAAATTTTTTTAACGCTATTTTTTTTTAAAATTTTACTTTGTGATGTGTAGGTGTAGAGAGTGCAAGATAAAGAAAAAAAATTATGATGGCTTCCTTGTTTTTTTTCTGGAATATTTTAGCACTATTGAATGCTTCTGATGTAAACCTATCTTTTGATGAACATCCGGCAACGAAAAAATCTAGTGTAGAGCCAGACTCTCCATTAACAGATATAGAATCTGAAACAGAAGCGGAGCTTGATTTATCGTCTGGTTTATATTGTGCAGATCCTGACTCTCCATTAACAGATATAGAATCTGATGCAAGTAAAATGATTAGATGTCAATCTCTCTCTATAAAATTACCTTCATTCTCAACAAACGTAACTGACAATGATGAAGATCCAGATGAATCTGAATTTGACGATAATCCTCCCCAACCACTTGCGCTGAAAAGACATAAATCGCACTCTCCAAAAGTAAAAGGATTAAGGATGAGTGGTTACGCAGAAGAAGCCAGCCGCAAAAGTCGACGATTACAAGTAAGTCTATCTAACGATGATCTTACTCATACATATTACGGAAATGTTATTGAATCTTCTCACTATAAAAGCATAACGTCAGGAATTTTCCTTACAAAAGCCTTCTGTAGTCTTAATGCAATTGACATAGAATACCTACTTGAAAAATTAGATATTATGCAATCATCCTCTTCTTTTGATGTAATAAAAGCAGAGAGTTTTTTTGGCTATTATACTGCAGCCATTTATGATGTTTACGAAAATATTGAGACAATAGAACCCACTACACTTCATACAGAAGTGAAGAAAAATTTAAAATATGTGGTTAAATTTTACAACCCCAAGAGAACAACATTCGACAAAATTCGAAATTTACAAGAAGTAAAAGAAATACGTGCTCTGCGTAAAACAAATGAAATGATTGGTTTGCTACCAAGACTTTGCTTTCATAAGCAATTAGGTGATTTGTCACTAGCAGATACAAATTATTATTTTTCTATTCACCACGCTGCGCGTGGAGAATTAGCAAGAGATATTTTTAAAAGTTATGCCAGTGCCGATGCTATTCATAAACCAGCTCTTAGACTCAAGGCTTTAGAAACAATAACAGCTATAGGCCACATTCAAGTTTGAAGTGCAACGTTTGCTAAATTTTTATAAAAAACTTCCTGAGGTGTCATCCAGCCAAGAGATTTTCTGGGGGTCGTATTATAATTTAAAATATTCTCATCAAAATCTTCCTT
>Ga0207938_1000042_pt1 | contig 19629 bp, 22 predicted proteins | sample LakMenEpi15Mar12_FD_150671 | JGI IMG/M metagenome (GOLD analysis project Ga0207938, IMG submission 150671) | Freshwater microbial communities from Lake Mendota, WI - 05MAR2012 deep hole epilimnion (SPAdes) | ecosystem: Environmental > Aquatic > Freshwater > Lake > Epilimnion/Euphotic zone ...
ATGACACGTAACAGCAACAATAGTACTAGTTTTATCAATAGTTTTATCAATAGTTTTATCAATAGTTTTATCAATAGTTTTATCAATAGTTTTAATATTATAACGTTCAACAATATAGGAATGAATTTTATAATAACCAACAAAAGAAATAGAAAACATTGTAACACAACTATTAAACATCATTAAACCATTATTATCTTCAATACTATATAATACCCAACAAAAACTATGAAGATTACCCAAAAATAGATACCAAGAATCAAAATCTTTAACTGATTTTGTGCGATAAGTTTTAATTATTTGAGGAACATGATATATAACATTAATAACATTACACGCAATAAGAATTCCGCTTTTATATGTATTATTATTCATTAATCATCTAATTAAAATTTTAAAATAACTTTAAATAATTTGTATATATATTAAAAAAAATTGATATTATAGGTGATTAATATAGATACATAATATTAAATTATTTATAATATAATATAATGGCTAGCGAACCAAAAATATTCATTTTGGTAGATACAAGTTATTGGATATTTTATAGATATTTTGCTATTGTTCAATGGTGGGGACACTCTAATCCCGAATCACCTTTAACTAATCCAATAGAAAATGAAGAGTTTGTAGAAAAGTTTGTGAAAACATTTAGTGAATCGCTAACAGGGTTTAAAAAGAAGCAAAAAATACATAAAAAACAATCCACAATTATTGCTGTTCGTGATTGCCCGCGTAAAGACATTTGGAGAAATGCTTTGTTTTCAGAATATAAAGGAACACGTGACAAAGGCGATGAATTTTTAGGAGGACCATTTTTCAAACACATATATCAAGATAATAATAAACTTTTATATGAGGCTGGTGCTAATGCCGTATTACAATTTCCTAATTTAGAAGCAGACGATATTATTGCTCTTACTAAAAATCATATTCGCCAAAAATATGCGGATGCCAAAATATATATCATAGCAAACGATCATGATTATTTACAACTTTTAGATGACAACACCGAAATTGTAAATTTTCAAAACAAATTTTTAAAAGAAGCCAATAAAGTATTTAGCGAACCACAAAAAAACCTATTTTATAAAATTGTGCTAGGAGATAAGTCAGATAATATTATGCCAATTTTTAAGAAATGTGGTCCAAAGACTTGTGAGAAATATTATGAAAATAATGAATTGTTTTTAGCAGCATTGAAAAAGGAAAATGCTTATGAAAAATATGAGTTAAATAAAAAATTAGTAGATTTTAGAGAATTACCCCACGAATTAGTAAGCAGTTTTATTGAAGAAAACACCGAATTCTTAGACAAACTATAGTTTGTAAGTTAATTTCTAAGTTCATTTTTTATATGTTTAACATTATTAATATGTTTAACATTATTAATAATATAACTAATTAATAATATTATAACTATTAATAATATTAATAATATTAATACTAATAATGTTAATAAAATATCCTTTATTAGTTCCTACATTTGGCCATGGGGCAACCAGTTTAATCCTTAATCCTTACGCAACATTGGTAAGTAATTTTATATGTGGTGTAGGTATATATTATTGTTCGTTTTTTCAACGAAAAATGCTATTAATCATTTTTTCTATTTATCATATTGCCGATGACTTCAATATAAAAAATAACTTTTATAAATATTCTTTTAGTTCATTATTTCATTATGCGTGGCTTAAGTGTCCATTGCTAAGTAAATGCTATTTAACATTAATCCATAGTCCTAGACATTATTTAACTATTTATAAAAGAAAACGGAGAGTCGCCCAACAATTGTTAATAGGTTTTGGAACAAGCTTACTCGCCATTCCATTTTTAAATGCTAATTTGGATCACGTGTTAAATAATTACTTAGGCGAATTGTGGTTTGTTGGTCCAATAATTGCCCACATAACAGTCCATAGCTATTATAATAAAATTATGAACGTTAATAGCACTATAAGTTAATTTAGTTTTTAATATTAAGCAATTTAATACTTTTTGTTACTCCAAGCATGTTTATTTTTAATACAAATAAAATTGTATCGCTTCTTACATCATAATATGGTGCTTCAATAGAACATCTATATTTGCGAATAATATTTAAAAGATACTCATCTAACTCATAGTTCATTCTTAAACATTTATTGCTTACATTTTCATTATTTTCATTATTTTCATTATTTTCATAATTATCATAATTTTCATCATTATAAACAAAACCATTACAATTTATTAAACCAATTAATCTAACTTGTGAAGTGTTTTTCTTTAATCGTTCAAATTCTATAATTTGCTTACCTAATAGTGGAAAACTAATTGACCCACTATAAACATTATTTAATGGAGGTAAACTATAACTTAATGCTAATAATAAAATGTTATACATAATAAAATTAATAAATTAATAATATTATTATGTTAATATATTTGTATTTAAATATTTTTTTATATTTATTATAAGGTTAGTTTTGATTAGTTTATAACTCTCTCTATTTACATTCTAGATAGTGTAAAAAAAATTGAATTATACTTTTATAATATTAATTACATTTATTATAAATATACCATTAATTCTTTAAAAATGAATCTGAAAACATTGTTTAGTTGTAAGTCATTTAGATCTTTCACTTATAATAAAGAAATTATTAGTGTTAAAAGCATTAATGTTTTCAATATATCTTCAAGGTGTAATAATGATAAAAGTAATAAAACACGCGAGCATATTATTGGCGCATTAATAAACAATAAAGTTCCGGAAAATTATTTTGTTTTGGGGAAATGGTTAATTATGAAGAATAATGTTTTTGCTTATATTAATAGTTTAACCACGGAACCTTATATTAAAGTCGAATGTATAAACAAGGCAGGGCGCGGAAATAATTATGATTTCTTAATTAAACTATATTATACTCTTGACACTTGGCAAGAATATAAAGTCGAATTTAAATTTAATGTTTCATCGCTAGACGAAGCACCACAATTTGTTTCACCTATGAAACCTAGTCGCTATTTAAATAATAGTTATGAAGAATTTTATTATAGTACCTATCTTACTAAATTAGCAAAATCAGCAAACTTAACTATGCCTTCAATTGAAGAATACTTAAAACAAATACATAGCAATAAACCAAAATGTATGAAACCATTTCAAGAACTATATTATAATGGTTGTCGCACTAGTAGTAAATTTACAGGTGAGCAAGAGCATATTAGTTTTTATAATTATGCTAAAGAATTATCTAATATAAGTATAACACAATTTATTAATAACAGTGATTTAAATAGTGCTATGTTAACAGATTATTTACTAACTTCACAGGCAAACAAAATTTATATGCTTTATACAAACAATTCATTCATTAAACAAGTTATTAATAGCGATGATTATATAATAATTAATATAATCAAGCAACCAACTAAATTCAAATATGAATGTATTAGTAAAAGTGGAAAAAAAATTAATGTATTATTACGATGGAAGAACGGAAATGGTATAGCATTTCCAGCATTTCAAATAGGTTAATCATGCATGATCTGGATAAATAGGAAGTATTTTGCTTAATTCTGTGCTATTAATAGCATTATTTCCAAAATAAATTGCTACAAACTCTAATGTATTACTATGCTCTAAAGAAGTAATTATTTTTCTATATAAATTTAATAACTCTTCGCGAGGCAATTCTTTAATATATTCAATAGTTATTAAATGATTTTCTAGTAAATATTCATAAGTTTCATTAATTAAACAATAGTTAAATTTATAATTGCCCACACCATAACCCCTATTTACAACAATCATAGGACAAATAATCCCTTTTTTAGTTATATAATTTTTTTTTTCAGTATTATTAGAACTTTGAATACATAATTTATTATTTTCTATAGATGAACTATATATTAATCGTGTTTTTGAAACATCATTAGTTAATAAATCTTTACATTGATTCCATACAACAGAACCAATACCAACTTTAAACCCCAATGCTTCTAATGATGTTGAATTTAAAAGCAAAGTTTTCAATTTGGTACAATTACTTTTAGTGGCAAATATTGTATAGTTAGAACGTTCTAAAACAAACTCTTCATTACTAATAACATTAGAACCCATTTTTCTTATAATCAATAATATTGTTGCTTGTTGAGTTTCAATATATTTTGAATTTACACACTCAACAATATTTAAAATTTGAAAGTGTGCGTTAATATATTTTCTAGTTTTATCATAATATAAACAATTTAAAAAGTTCTTTGGTAATATAAAACTAATTAGCCCATTTTCTTTTATTAATGTTATAGATTTAATAATAAATAATATAAAAATATTTGGTCGCCCTTCAAAATACTTATAATAACTTTTAGCAACATCTTCTTTTTTCATTACAAAATATGGGGGATTGCCAATAATTAAATCATAGGTTTCGATATTATCATATTTTAAATAATCACTATTATATAATTTTACATTAGCAGAACCTAACTCTTTAATATATTCATAAATCGTGCTATTTAATTCAATACCTGTAATTTTTAAATGCTTATAATTATTAATTAGAGCATTAATATATTCACAAGAACCACACGATGGTTCTAACACATTTGAAATATTATTCATATATGGTCCTAATAGTTTAATGTTCTCTGCTATAATAGACGGAGGCGTAAAGTAAATACCGCCATTTTTTTTTAGTGTTTTGGACAATTTGCTTGTTAGTTCTTTTGACAATTGACTATAGTCCATATTATTAAATAATTTTAAATAGTTATAAATAGTTATATTTATAACAAAAAATTTTTATATCAATTTTATAAAAATTTGAAAATATAAAAAATTGAAAATATAAATTATAAATTATAAATTATAAATTAGTTTATAACTTATGAATATTATAACCGAGAGAAAACAAGGACGACCAGGAGCCAAGCATTTCAGAACAGAGGTTAAACATGTTCGACAAAAAGAATACACTATGATTGTTGCTATTGGAGAATTCTTAGATTTTCCTATATTAAATGCCAAAAATATAGATATTATTATAACATTCAAACCTTACACTGATAACAAGAAGATTTTACAAATACAAATCAGAGATGACATCATAACAGGTTTTCAAAATCTTTCAGAAAACAATGACAAAAATCCATTTAATTTTGGTTATAATAGTTCATCACACGACAATGACGAATCTATTTCAGAGTTTGGAGCAGGTTTAAAAGAAGCATTTATTGCTCTTTCTGATAAGATCACTATTTATACTAAATCAGACGATCAATATTATAAGATATTGTTTAATATAGAAAAAATGTCAAAAATAGAAGACGTTAATGAATCGTTTAACTATGACGAAAAGATTATAACTCAACAAGAATATATAGAAGAACACAAATTACAATGTGGTTCTTCTATTATACTTGAAGAAATGGTTGATGGAATCATAATTGATTTAGATGAACTAAAAAAATCTATTATAAATACATATGGAAAAATCATTAAAGAAAGAAATATTGTTGTAAAATTGAACGGCGAACAACTGATTGATAGCAATATATCACCATTTGATAATGTATATTGTAAGCCTTTTAATAGTATTACAAAATTATATGCCAAGAAAAATGAGACTACTAATACTGAAGAATATTATATGATTGAAGAAAAAGAAAAAGAGAAACCAATATATTATTTATATAATCACAATGATAACAATGATAAAAAATGGTCAAAAGTAAAAACTAAAAGAGAGATAACTAAACTAGAAACGTATAAAAATTTGTATCCGGAGTGTCTTTTAGATGGAACTCAAATTAACCAAATAATGACACTAAAAGGAACAGAAAGACAGTTTTGTAAAGATAATGATAAGAAATGTGTTAATGGAGGAGACATTAAGTTTTATAAACGAGGTAGGCAACACGGTTCATATAGCGCCCCTACAAGTAACGGAGCATGTAATAACGTATTTTTAGAATTAGAGATTTATTCTAAAAAAATAGGAAAAGAGTTGGGAATGACTGTAAATAAACTTATCAAACTTAATAAGGAAAACAAACTATGTATTGTAGTAAAAGAAGCAATTAAACATTTACAGAGTAATCACGCATACGATTCAAGTAACGCAACAGCAGAAAGAAAATACAACATTCTTAAAGAAACAAAAATCTCTATGGATCATGTTACCATTCCTACCAAACTTAAGGAAAAATTAGATACAGCAGCAAAAAAAACAGAAGAAGAAGCAAGATTAGCAGTAGCAGAAAAAGCAAGATTAGCAGCAGCAGAAAAAGCAAGATTGGCAGCAGAAGAAGAAGCAAGATTAGCAGCAGCAAAAAAAGCAGAAGAAGAAGCAAGATTAGCAGCAGCAGAAAAAGCAAGATTAGAAGAAGCAAAAAAATTAAAAGCGGCAGAAAAAATACAAAGAACACATAGAGCAAAAGCAGGAAAAGTAGAAAGATTAGCAGCAGAAAAAGCAAGATTAGCAGCAGAAAAATTAAAAGCAGCAAAAGCAGAAGCAGAAGAAAAAGCAAGATTAGAAAAAGCAAGATTAGAAAAAGCAAGATTAGAAGCAGCAATAAAAATACAAAGAATACATAGAGCTATAAATCAAAAACGGCAATTAATAAAAAAACCAGAACCAAAACCAAAACCAAAACCAGAACCAATACTAGTGGATAGATTTCGTAGAGGAAGTGTAGAAGGAAAAAAATTCAAAGAAGTAATTACTTATTATATAAATCAATTTGGAGATAATGAAGATGTATGTGGCGAAGATTTAGCAATGTATAATAAAGTGTGTAAAAAATTAAACATAATTCCATAAATAAATTAAACTAATAATTTATAGGCAAATCACAACTTACAAAAGTAGCCTCTCCATGAGCATTCCATGAAACAACCAGCACTATAACTTCTACACCTTTTTTTATTGCTTCATTAAATGCCTCTTTATAAATAGGGTCTAGCACAGATGCCTGAAAACTGGTAACATCTGTTCGTTGAATAACAAAACAAATAATGGGTCTAATAATTTTTGAATGAGTAATTTCTGCTAATTCATTAATATGTTTTAAAGCGCGTTCGCTTACAACTGCGCCTTTCTTTTTTCTATAGCCATCTGGAAAATATGATATTTTCTCATTAATGGCAATATTAGTAAAGTCCCCGCGCTTAATCATTTTTTTGCGGTCGCTTGAAGACACGTCAGCATAATCAGCAAGTGGAACATTTTTAACTTCTAACACAAAATATTTACTGTGCTCGTCTATTCCAGCAAAATCAAAACGCGAATTAAGCAATTTAACTTCGCGCCTATAAGTTTTAATATTTGTAAGTGTTTTCAAATAGTTTTTTGTTAACGCATTTTCTACTAAAGTCTCTGCTAATTTTGGATCAACTCCTATTAATTGCTTATTAATAAAAAGTCGTGTATTAATAATCTTTTCTTCGCAAAAATTTGCCAAATAAATTTTATAAGAGCAAACAGTGGATTTTGTATGACTGCAATTGGATTTTATTGGAGAAGCATAAACAAAACAATCTTTTTCACATAATCCGCAACAACCTAAAGACGCACAATGTGCTTGAACAATTGAACCATTGGGAAGTTCTATATCGGCAACATAAGGTGTTTTACATACTTTGGATGGTCGCGATACAATTTTAACCAAAACCAAATCATTTAACTTATGAAGCATATTGTAAGTAATAAGTAATATTAATAATTTATGTTAGAAGTTATTAATATCAATTTTTTTTAAGTTCCTGGTAATTTTAGCCAAGATGACGTTTCTGTAGGCACAGCGGGAGCAGTAGGCATAGCCGGAACAGCAGGCATAGCAGGAATAGCAGGCATATTTGATGGTGTATTTGTAAACAATTTATCGTAATCTCTACTAAAATATGTTCCTATTTGTCTTTTAATAAAAGCGCTTGTTAGTGTAGCACCGGCAAATAAAGCAGGCTGTCCTTTTAATGTATCAACAACTAGAAATGTTGAAACAAGAGGCATCATTGTTCTAAAATCTGTACTTGTCCAAGATTCATAGATAGGATTTTTTGACACATCTACATATTTAACTACTTCTGTTGCTTTACCTTTTCCAAATGTAATATTTGGAAACCCTTTATACGCATTAACAATATCTAACCATTCAGTATTAACAAATGTATTACCTATTGAACCATTATCATCGGTCCAAAGCATTACTTCTACTCTTGCGTTATTTTTAGGTGTGAAATTTTCAACTGAATAATTATTAACACAAGAAAATAATACTATAATTAATATAATTAATATTGCTAAAAGTGCTAATGGTTTTGAATATTTTTTAAAAAAATTAGATTTAACCATATAAATTATAATATATAATTATTTATTTATAAAAAATTATATATTTATAAAAAACTATAATATATAATTATTTATTTATTTATAAAAAATTATATAATTTCGAATTTTCTTCTAAATTGTATTTTTACCACCCTGTATTATAACGTTGCCCATCCGGGCCCGTCCTTGTTCCACCCACACGGCGATCCCTCCCAGTGCGACCCCTCCGCCCTTCTCTATATCCTTCTACCGTCGCTTCTTCTACTGTAGCTTTCTTCCCTGGTGTAAGTCCTTCTAATGTGTAATTATTATATAAATAATAAAATACAATACTTATTATAAATAATATTGCTAAAATTCCAAATGGCTTACCAAAACCTTTTAAAAAAGAAGACTTCGCCATATTTTATATATATACAAAATATATAAATAATTATATATTTACAATTAAAATATAAAGATATAAATATAAATTATGTGAGTTGCTATTCACACATACTTACTTTTTCTTATTTCCTTCTGGTGATGAATTTTTTTTATATAAATAATAAACTATAATACTTATTATAGATTCAAGTAAAAATAATATTAACAAAATTACAAATGGCTTGCCTAAACCCTTAAAGAAATTAGACTTAGCCATATATTATATTATTTGATAATTATTAAGAAAGAACTTTCTTCTAAATAATGAAATATTATTATTCATTATAATTAACATATTCCATATAATATTTATCAAATTCTTCGTTAGTAATATGTGGTTGCCTTCTAAGAATATGCTCTTTAGTATAAACACCACACGCTTCACTTCCAGAATCAATAGCACTATCTAAAATAAATTTTACACAAAATTGTGCTGTTAATTTTTATGTGCTAAGCACTACTTTTTTATTTAAATTATTAATATTTTTTTTTAATACATCTATGCTATATGTTTCATTACATAAATCGGAATCACTAATGATTTCATTATAAACAGATTCCATTTTAAATATTTTTATAAGATAAAAATAAAAATATTAATGTTATCAATTTTTTTATACTTTAAAAAACTTTATTAAGTGTAATTACTGATCATCGCATTTAAACCCGCAACCGTTCTAGGTCCTTCTAGTTCTTTTAATTTATTATTATTTTCATCTAATAATATTATAGTAGGAAAACCGGAAATTTTATATTTATCTATCATAGCTCCAGCATCCGCGCTTTCTATTTTATGAGTAGCTAATTTAGAAGTTTTTTTAAACTCATCCCATATAGGCGAAAATGAATCACAGTGCGGGCAACCATTCATATAAAAATATACTACTTTTTTTTTCCCATCATTTTCAAAATTTTCAACATTCATATTTGTTAATACATATTTATTAAAATAATAAGCTACTACTATTAAAGCAGCAATATATAATATAGACTCGATTGGTTTTTTGAACGATAATCGTTTTTTTAATGTAGTTAAAAGATTCACCATTTATTATATATTATAATACTATTATAAATTATTGTAAAAATATTATAAATTAATTGTAAAAATATTATAAAATTATTGTAAAAATACTATTTACTATTTACTATTTATTAACGCCTAATATTCCTGCGTGTTTTATTGCGAACAAGATTTGTTATTAAACTTCCTCCTTGTATTAGTCTAGTTTTTTCTTTTATGGGTTCCTGATTTGGATTTAGATTCGGATTTGTTTGCTTTTCAACCTGTTTATTTTCATTTTGTAAGACAACCTTAGATTGATTTTTTTTTGTAATATTAGAAAGTTTATTATATAAAAAATTTTCTGGTAAATCAAATGTTCTATAAAATGTATTTGTAAAAACTTTGTCTAAGTTTTGTGCTCTATGTAAGCAATTCTCTGCTACCAATCTGCGCATAATATTAGGTTTTTTACCGTCTTTATTTGAATAACATCTAAAAACCACATTTATTTTGTATGTTTTATTATCTGGCAAACGGGCATCAGTTGAATTAATTTCTTGATAAATGACTTGTTCTTTAGTTTCTTTTGCTTCCTTGGTTTCTTTTGCTTCTTTAGTTTCTTTTGCTTCTTCTCCTTGTGCTAATTGTAAATTAAATATTTCTTGAATTATTTTATATTTTGCGTTTATTTTTGTTATATTACCTTTAATAATACTATAATATGATGGTTGTTCTATTTTTGATGGATTACCAAAATATTTAATATACGTGTCTACTATATAATATTTTTTGAATTCTTTATTATTATAAAGTTTAAAAATTTTATATAATAAATATATAATATTTGACCTAACTATATCTGGACTTGGGTTTTTTGGTCCTCTTTTAGAAAAACGATCAACTAATTTTATTGCTGTTGTATTAAAAAAAATTTCCTCTTTGTTTTTAATATATTTTTTTATAACCATTGATTTACTAACTGACTCTATAATATTAATATTCTCTTTATATTTAATGGTGTCATGAATGTATATTTTGTTATAATTAGAATAATTATTGTTTATATCTATAGGTTGTAATATATAGGATTGCGGTAAGAAATTTTGTCCTACGTTTTCTAAATCATCTATTAAATAATTAATTTGTAATGTAGGGTTTTCGATAATATATTTTAATGTAGCTTTTATAAAAATTGTTACTTTATTTTTTTCAATTTTAAAATGAGTAATATTATCTTTTAAATCAAGTAAACTAACCTTACTAATATAATATTTTTTTTCCTTCTTATCTTTTCCATAATTAGTTACATTTATAATAGTATCATCTATCAAATAAATATTTTTTATTATATAATAAACATTATAAAACATTAAAATTTTATCTTTATCTGGATCACTTAAATTATTTATGTCTTTCTTATTGGGAAATACATATTTAAAATATTTATTATATATATCTTCTTTTGTTTGATTATTATTTAATGAAGATCTTCGTCCGCCAAATATAGAGTCGTCGCTGTTACTATTTTCATCTATAATTTTAAAAATATTAATGATTGATTCTGTATTCAAAAAATATTCATACTTAGATTTTTTAGCTAAACTACTTGTTGGAATGTTATAAAATATTTGTAAAGCATCTCTAAACTCCTTGTCGCCAGATTCAAATATAGCTTGGAGCATAGATTTGAAAATTTGTCTTTTTATAACATATTTAAAACCCTCAATTTCAACTAAGTCTGTTAAAGTTTTTATTTTTGTATCTTGTTTTTTAAAGTCCTCAATCTCACTCTTTTTACTATTATTACGAAGCACCTCCATGGTAATTCGTTTAAATTCTTTTACTAATTTATCTTGATACTTTTTAATTTTTAGTTTATCAAATATGGAAGCAAGTTCCGTAAAAATTTTAATCTCCTCATCTCCAGAACCAGTATAACTAGGGAAAGCACTAGTTGTTTTTTTTCTAATAGTATCCATCACATATTTATCAATGTAATAAGAATCATTTACCATATATAAATATGGATTCTCATATGTGCTTTTAAAACTTTTGTATGCGGACTCATTAGAAAATTCTTCTAATAAAATATCCTTCATTTTATCAATAATATAATAACTATTATTCATATTATTAGCATCATTTGTTTCATTTGTTTCTTTAGTATCTTTGTTATCATTAGTGTCGTCACTATCTTTACTATTATAAACAATATTTATTTGTATTTTATAATTATTAGTATTTGGTATAAAAACGGCTTGTGCGCCACTCATAATTATATACTATATTATTACAATATTATTACAATATTATTACAATATTATTACAATATTATTACAATATTATTACAATATTATTACTTATAATTCATATTGTTGAAAGATTCGAGTGTTTTTATTTTTTTATAATCATCTATTTGAGTACGTGCTTTTTTTAGTGTATCATATGCTTTATTTATTTCATTTTCTGAAATAACATTGTCTTTGTTAGTATCTATTAATGAAGTCAAATTTTTATATTTGTCTGGTAATATACAAAATTTACATTTTTCATTAAATACAAAATTAGCTAAAACAATAAAAATACATGTTATAATAAAAGATAATATTAAATCTTTGGTAGCAACAAAAGCAATAGTAAAAATCAATACTTCACGAGCAATATTTTTTAATATCATTTCTTGTCCTTTTGTTAATCTTAATTCAATATAACGAGAACCTATATTCATAAAAATCATAAATACACCTATTAATAATTTATTTGTCTCTATATTTCTCATAAAAATATCAAATTTTTGTTTTTTTAAAAAACTTTTATAGTTTTTATATAAATTATACATATTTGTAAATGTATTTATTATATTATAATAACAAATTAATTCTTAAAGAAATTAAGATGAAAAAATTATATTAAACTCTAAACACTAAAAAACTTTATTTAGTATTAAATCATAAAAAAAAAATTTAATACTAAATTAATTACTTTATTTAGTAGTTTTTTGAAAATAATATAATCTTATTTTTTTATAATAGTATAATATGTTTCAATTAAATCCGGCTCCATTAGATTCTGAAAATAATAATTTATCAGAATCTAAATTATATAAAAAATCAAATAATAAAACTTTAAAAAATAAGAAAACTGTAGAGTTTGACGAATCAAACATAACAAATACTAAAAATAATGAAGTATTAAAAAATAAGATAACCAGTTTAGGAAATTTAATGTCAAAAATTCACGAAAACAACGAAGAAGAAGATAACATTAATACAAATTACCAATCTAATGTAATAGATGAATCAATAAGCACATCTTTTACAGATAGTTTGAATGATCAATTGGCAAAAATACAAAAAATGAGAGAGCAAGGAAATAATATACCACAAAACAATTTTTTTAATAATGAATTACAAAACTCCAATACAAATAATACAAATAATACAAATAATATTGCTTCTAATTTAGAAAACTCAAATGTATTTAACAGTTCAAATATGATAAAAAATGAGTTGTCTAATTATAGTGATAGTTATAAATTGAACTATGAAGCATTATCACAAAATAGTAATACACATAATTACGATAATAATAAATTACTAGCAAAATTAGATTACATAGTACATTTATTAGAAGAACAACACAATGAGAAAACAAATTATATTACAGAAGAACTAATATTATACTTGTTCTTGGGTATATTTATATTATTTGTGTTAGATTCATTTGCTAGAGCAAGTAAATATGTTCGGTAAATAATACAAATATGAATACAAATATGAATACAAATATGAATACAAATATGATTATGTTATTTTTTTAAAAATAAACAAATATTCATTAGGGTGATCAATAAAATCCAAAGATTTTTTATCTTTAAGAACAAACCCTTTTGATTTAGCAAGTTTTAATATTTCATCAATACTAGGTATATATAAATTAATTTGATTTTTACGAATATTATGAGATTCAAAATCTTCAAATTTTTCTTGATAGCATGAATATGGTTCATTAAACGCATCATCACTCGTTGAATTTGTATTAGTATTAAAAACTTCATACTGACACATATATTCTAAATTAGAACTGAACTTTATAACATTTTTAGTAATAGCACTATTATGATTTTCCGGATTATACAAAACACTATCATCTTTAGGAAGAATAAAAGGTTTAAACGTCTCTCTAGTTAATAAATGTATTATTAATACTCCATTTGGACTTAATAATAATGCACAATTTTCAAAAAACTGCTCCTTCTCTTTAATAATGTAAAAAGTTTTATTTAAACATAATATATGTGTAAATGAATTATAATCAAACAAATTATTTTTGAGTATATCTCCTGTTATAAATTCACAATTAGTATATTTTGATTTTGCTTTTTCTACCATATATTTAGATTTATCTAATCCTACTACATCATATTTCATTTTGTTTAACATATGAACATGATATCCAGTTCCACAACCAATATCTAAAAATTTGACAAACTTCTTATTTTTAGCATAACTCACTATAATTTTTAATTGCTCTACGTCTCGTTCCTTATTTTCATAAATTTTATCATAGTATTTTGTATAAAAAACATCATATACAGCATCATCAAACTTGCTATCAAATTTTTTACCTGATGTCATATCATCATAATTCTCATAAACACGCATTCTTTTGTTTGCTAAATAAAAGAATACTAATATAAGCATAATTAAAAATATTTTGTGTAGTAATGATAGTTTAAGAAAATCTTTTAGACTTTGATAAAATATTTTCATAATAATATTATTATTATGTATTAATATTATATTTTTTATGTAAGTTAAAATTAATAATACTATTATAACTAAAAAAAATGGATAATAATCATATTAATGATATTCGCTTATCTTTTAGAAATATAACGTTCTCAAAATTTCAAAAATCAAAAGCCCGTATAGAACTAATTAAAAATATGTATGATGAAAAAATAGAGAATGCTTGCTATTGGAGCGCAGAATTTATATGTGCCGGGCATTATTTAGATTTATGGGATATAATTTTATATTATTCATATAAATATATACATAATGGTAATCCTAAATTAGCATTATATTTAAATATGCGGTATAATAACTTTATAAATATTTTACAAAATGGATATAGTAAAGAAATATTAGCGTTGAGAAATAATGAAAAAATACGGAAATTATTTTGTGAAATAATATGTGTATTGTGTTATTCTAATAAGAAGAATGTAATAAGTGATGTAAAATTAGATAAAAATAATTCGTTTGATTTAACTTGTATGAGCGAAAAATTTAAAGCACCAAATGTGTCATATATAGAAGCAGTATTAAAAGAAGATGATCCTAAAGAGTTACTAATACCAATAAACGAACTCATATTTAATTTAATAAATAAAAACATAATAAATGTATATTATTGGTATGAGTGGATAATAGAATATGAAAATATTTGTATCAAAAAAAAGAAGAAATGTGTATGTGAAAATAGAAGTTATGCTCCGTCTGGAAATACTCACGATATTATATGGATAATATGGGACATCTTATTTTATTATAGCGATCCTAATATTTTAGATAAAAAATATAATATAATTGATACTAATAGTAATAGTAATAGTAATAGTAATAGTAATAGTAATGGTAATAGTAATGGTAATAGTAACTTGAAACATAAAATAATAAAAAATTTATTTGAATTGTTTATTATTAAATATAATAATACTGTGAAAAAAAAACGTAAATATATTATATATTATGCCTTTGCCTTATTAATAGAAAATATTAATTTTACTATTGCTATTATAAGTAAACAAGAAGAAACAGAAGCTATTGTGTTAAAAATTAACGCAATATATAAAGAAATAAAAAAAAACGAAGAGTCCCCAAAAACTGATTATTTATTTAATAATTTAAATAAATCTAATTTAGAAAAAACGATGGAAAAAATGGAGTTAATGAGCAACTTTTAATTATGTTTCCATTTCATATGTATAAACATGTAAAAAAAATGCTCGCGAACCTACATCTAATGGTTTTACGACACTGATATTTTTAGATTGCTTTACTAATGAAATAATTTTTCTACGACTAATTTTTAAATCTTTATGTATTTTTCGCAAAGACAAATTTTTCCCAATATTTTCTTTTAAATAATTTTCTACCTCATTTTCAGTAAAAGTATTAAATGGCATTCCTATATTATAGTGTCAATTATTCTTTAAATTTATTTATAAATAAGTTATAAATAAGTTATAAATAAGTTATAAATAAGTTATAATTTTATTTATAAATAAGTTATAAATTTGTTTTTTTAACTTCTATAGTAAAACATTATTTTATAACCTTTTGTAAAATTATATAATTCGGGTTTATACTTTGGGTTTTCTTTAAAATGCCAATTTTTATCAGTGTTTATCATTTTTTTCCAATTAAATCTCTCCAACTTAGATATACTACTTCCATCAAATTTGTATTCTTGAGAATTTACTGTTAAAACACTTACAAAATGACTATTGGCTTTAGGATCAAAATGGTCTTTATTAGTTATAATAATTGAATCCAATACATAATTATAAGCAACACTATTTGTAGTTTGTAATTTATATGTATTTTCAAATACAGACTTGCTTTGAAAATCTTCTATAATTATAATATCAGGTATAATATTTGACAAACTTTGAAATTTGCTTGTTATTCGTTGTTGAACATTTGATTTGCTTGTAAATGCGTGTTTCATAAATTTTAAAGTATCATAGTTTAAATACTTCAATATTGCTTCATAATAACTGAGCGGATTACCCGCATCTTTTATATTAGGTATATCGTATAATTTTTCATTGTTAGTAAATAAAATATTAGGATCTATAGAATCTGGTTTATTATTAATAATTTGATATATATGATAAATAAAGAAATTGGTATTCAATTTATTTGTTAAAGAGTTCATTGTTTTAAATAGTTCTTGCGATTTAGTAGTTTGATTGTATGACGCTTCAATAAATAGATTTAAAATAAAGAAAAGTTTTGCTATATTTTCGGGAATCAAAGTAGAATCTAATTTTTTACCTGTTATCATTAATTCTCTAAAAAATCTGAAAAATTTTCTGCCTTTATCGCTAAAAAAAAATGTAACAAACATTGTATTAAACCAACAATTTGATAATAGTTGAATAGGTGGAATGAATCTTGAAACATCTAAATGTTTGGACGATTTTAAATTATGAAGCATCATTTCTCGAACACTAGGACTATTATATGGTTTACAAGATGTTTCATCGTCTTTATTTACTCTTAAACTTAACAACCCATCACATAATTTTAAAGAACGCGGACGTAATGTTTTTAATGAGCGTATTTGTAATTGTTTATTTATTAACGGAGAGAAAGAGCGCATTTTTATAGATTTAGGCGATTTTGGTGGTTCAAATAATTTATTTTTTAATTTCCGTGTATTCAATCTCATTATATATTTATAATAATACAATAATAAATATTACAATAAATAATAAATATTACAATAAATAATAAATAATAAATAATAAATAATAAATATTACAATAAATAATAAATATTACAATAAATATTACAATAAATAATAAATTATATATAAATTAATATATAATGAATAACAACAACTATTATAGCGAAAATAGTTTTAAAGAAGCAATTAAAACTTTTTCAAACACACCAATTGGTAATATGACAAATATTGAATCAACATACAACAATGAACCAAAAACAGATAACAAAAGAGGTATATTTTTTTGGATTTTTATTATAATATTACTTGCGTTTTTGGGGTTTAATATATTTAAATATTTAGCACAAGGAACAGATATAATTACTAGTTTATTATCCCCACTAGCATATATAATTACAATGGTATCCGGAGATACTGCTAAAACTACATTACAGCATACATCACACGGAACGCAAACTATAGCAAGCGAATCATCCAATTTTATACAAATGTTATTACAACAAATAACAAATATATTTAATAATTCAGTAAAATTTATAGCAAATACTTCAACCTCAGGAATCGATTATTTACAATCAACTATTAAACAAGATAAATTAACATCGACCGCAACACAAGAGAAAACCAATACCAATGAAGATGAAAATGACGACGAAGATGGTGTTTTAAAAAGTGAGAGAACAATTGAAAACCGTATTCAAGAGGTATCGAATTCTGTAAAAAAATCAATTGTGGATAAAGAAGATAATCAACCCCTACCCAGTAGCAGTGATTCACAACATCACGGGTTTTGTTATGTCGGTAAAGAAAATAATTTAAGACATTGTGCAAAAGTATCATCTAAAAGTAAGTGTATGTCAGGCGACATTTTCCCAACAATGGATCTATGTATTAATCCAAAACTAAGATAAATAATTTAATATAATTTGTAAAAAATACTAGATTATTATGTTGTCATTTTATTTCATACATCTTTTTATACATCTTTTATATGTTTTTCTTTTTGTAAATCGAGAACAACATATATGGCATCCATTTATACCATTTTTAGCGTGCTTACATAATGAAATATTATCACCAAGTTTTAACTTATAATTATAGTTTTTGGCTTTATTTATATGACTAGGATTTACTTTTATAAGGCTTTTTCTTTTTTTTAAAGTGTGATTTTTTGTTTTTAATGAACGCATAGTGAAAACTTGTTTTCTAGAAATAAACTTTTTAAAAAACTTTAAAAATTGCTCAGCAGTCCTTTCTAACTTATAAGTTGCCGCAAATTTATTATTACTGATTATAAATAAACTGGGAAATCCTTCGGTGTTGTTGCTTATTAATGGATTATTAATAGACGATAATACTTTGGCATTAATTTCTAAAATAGTTCCATTTAATTTTTCTTTAATTAAAAGTGATTTAAATTTGTTCCATTCGTTTTTCATATTTATACAATGAGAACACGAGTCGCTAAAAACTCCAACAAATAAAGTGTTATTTTTTAATAAGTTATTTAATTGTTCATTATTAACATTACTATTCAATATTTTGATAGGCATTATAATATATTATATATTATTTATATAATAATTAATGAAAATAATATTACAAATTTGTGAAAATAATATATTATATTATTAATATAATAATATAATATGAAAATGAACATTGATTTTTTTTTTAATAATAAATTAAACATACTAATATTAATTAGTTTTATGGTATTAGGATTATATTATTATACAAATTCTTATAAGTATTATGAGACGTTGGAAAATAAAACAACGACAACACAATGTCCTAATATGTTAATTGAAAAAGATGGAAAATACCATTTATATAATTCTAAAAAAAAGATAGTTTCTGGAGTAAATCCAATAACATTCAATAATTTAGAAGATTATACAAAATTTATAGAATGGCAAAACAACAAAAATATAAGTTGCCCAATATTATATTTACAATATTCTACTGACGCACAAAATAATGAACTAATACAAGTGAAACCGTCTATTTTTGAAAATGAAGGGGGATCGACTATAAAAATTAAAGATTTATTACAAGAAGACAACGTTGTTGAAAATCAAATTTTAGATGCTACAAAAGACAACAATGCCGTTTTTAATACTAATATGTTTAACGGTTTTGATTCCCAAAATCAAGATATTGGTTTAGATACCCCACTTGATAAAATTTTTCACCAACCGGGCAATAAAAGTGTAAATCCTATGGACCCACATTGGGGAGGCAAAGATTATACACTAAATGCTGTAAATAGAGGCGATTTTGAAGATCGCTATGTATATAAAAAACCACATTAATATTATAATTATAAATTATCAATAATAGACTTAATAGAAGTAGATAACTCTGTATATTTTTTACATTTTATACAAT
>Ga0207938_1000043_pt1 | contig 19537 bp, 20 predicted proteins | sample LakMenEpi15Mar12_FD_150671 | JGI IMG/M metagenome (GOLD analysis project Ga0207938, IMG submission 150671) | Freshwater microbial communities from Lake Mendota, WI - 05MAR2012 deep hole epilimnion (SPAdes) | ecosystem: Environmental > Aquatic > Freshwater > Lake > Epilimnion/Euphotic zone ...
TCAATACATAATGATATTATATATATTATTTTTTAAATAATATATATAAAAATATAAAAAATAACATAAAAAATATAAAAAATAACATAAAAAATATAAAAAATAACATAAAAAATATAAAAAATATAAAAAATATAAAAAAAAAATATAAAAATAACATAAAAAATATAAAAAATATATTACACTTTTTCTCATTTCAAACATTGATTATTTTGTAGAATAAATATATAATGATACCAATTATTGTAGCAACATTAGCACCAATAGTAAATTCAATTCAATTATTTCCCCAATTATACAAAACATATATAACAAAAAGCGTAAAAGATTTATCATTGTATTCTTTATCACTCATTTTACTAACTAATTTGCTTTGGTTGCTACACGGGTATTTTATAACTGATATTTCACTAATTGTAGCAGGAACGGTTAGCATGATAATAAATGTGGCACTGTTAATATTATTTTTTCTTTACAGAAAAAACAGGCGTTTGAAATGATAAACGGTCATAAAAATACTTACTTAGTTATTAATTTGCGAACTCTCATTAATTCTAATGCCGGACTTGCGCCTTTAGTTTGTTTAAAAACATTTATTAACGCATCACCTGTCAATACTAAAATTTCTCTTAATTCGTCATTTTGCGTAAATTTGGCATATAACGCTTTTTCTAATAAACCCGACTCTATTTTTTTGAACTCCTCGTCGTTCAATACTACAGTTTTAACAGATTTTTTAACAATATTAGAATTGTATAATTTTAGTGCTTCTTCGTTGCTTGCTCCTACTTCCCCATTTTTCATAAATTTACCATATAGGTCAACCAAGTCTTTAAATCGAGAACCTAACATATAATGTTTAACACTAGACCAATTGTTTCCATCGATTACTAGATTAGGAACTAAAAAATCATTATCCAGTTTTTTGCGCCATTCTGGATATTTTTTCTTGTTATTTAAATCTAAAACATTTTTTAATGTTTTCAGTTCTGGTTTTATAGATTCCCCACTACCTTCGCCAACTTTTTCGTGTTTTGATTTGCTATATATTTGAATTATAATAGAATCACTATAATCTTGTGATTTAGGGGTTTTACTAGAAACTAACGAATCATAGCTACTGGTTTTACTAATACTTGACGTTGGAACACCATTTTTATTAGCAAATGCTTTAAAATCGGGTATTAAAACATATAGTCCGGCACCTTGCTCCATACATTTTTCTAAAACTAACTCTTTTATTCTATATGGCAGTTCATTAAATGTTAATGCTCCGCGCTTTGTATTTTTATCATATGTTATTAATTTATAATGAATACCTTTAATATAATCAGTCATTATGTAGTATGATGGTTCAAAAATACCTTGTGCTTGTAATTTCTTATCGGCTTCAGAACATTGTAAAACGAGTTCTTTTTCACCGTTTAAGAAATGATCTTGTGATAGCACAATAAATTTCACTTTATACAATCGTTCTAATGTAACCAATGCCCAATTATCTGCCCAATATTTCCCTCCTACTTCCATAATTACCTTTTTAAAATCAGCTACTGTTTCCACATCTTTCATAAATTCAAATTCTTTTGTTAAATCATCTAATTCTTTATTTTTATCACTAACAGAAGACATTTTATCAAAATTAGATTTAACATCACTGATCATTTTCGCCTTATCTGGACCATCCGCAGTTGTAGTAATCATCTTTTTTAATGTATAATGTTTCTTTTTATATTCTTTTAACTGGGTTTGTGTAGTCTTTAGACTATTATAGAATAATCCAAAAAACTCTTTGTAGTTTGCCAATATTTCTTCAGTAACTTCATTTGCTAATTTTTCACGAATTGATTTGACTGATGTATCTATTTTTACACTTTTTAACGCGTCTCGTAAAACCGCAAAAAAACAATCTCCACCACCCTCATTGTCTATAATATCATATTTATTGCTTCTTAAATATTTATTTACCCATTTATCAGATGGATCCTCTTCGTATTTATTAATTTCGTAATCACTTTCTTCTTTAGTTTGACTATTTAATTCCATTAAATCGTATTCTTGACTTATAAGTTTTTGTGGTTTTTTATCAACATTGCCAATACTTTCATCATCACTCGAACCATCATCACCCGAACCATCATCGCTCGAACCATCATCACTACTATTAAAATCACTTGCGTTAGACGCTGTTTCAAATTTATCAATTAACTCGTAATTGTTCATAATTAAAGGTTTAGCAAATGGAAATATAATTGGTTCAGACATTTTATTCAAATCCACGTCCTGATTTGAATCCAATAATGAAGCAAAATCTGTATTGTTTGATTCATATATGCCTATTTTTGATACAACTGACCCATTATTTGCTAAATAAATATTAAAATACATAATATTATTACTTATAAATTCAAATCTAGGCGTTCCTAAAACGAATTTTATATGCTTATTGTATATTTTAGCATTATATACATATGCTTCATGATTTAAATCTGATTTATCAATATTATTTGTAATAGCGTATTCTACTTTGCTGTCAATATTAGATGTAATCATTATATATATTATCTATTTTTATAAATGTATTTTTAAACTATTATAATAATAATAATAAATATATTTTAACATTTTTATATTTTTAATTATACAAATCTTATATTATCGAAATTATAAAGTTTGATTAAACTAATATATAAAGTTTGATTAAACTAATATATATTTTTTATATTTATCTTGAACATCCATTAATTTGAATTTTATTTTATTTGTAAAACTAATATAATTAGTTTTATTAATTAATAGTGAATTAATAGCTTCATATATTTTTAAATTTGCATCTATTTTTTTAATTACTCTTATTTCTTTAAACAGTTCATTATATATTGTAATTATGAACTCTAATATGCTCTCGCAATACGCACTATTGTTTTCAATTTTTAAATTGGTTATGAAAAAATTATGTAAGAGTAAAATAAATTCTTCAATAATAGGCGTATTAATAAATAAATTATGTATGTAATTATTTTTTTCTAAATTTGCCGTGTTTTCTAACTCATAAATGAGTGTTTTTTTATATATATTTATAATAAAAATTATAAAGCATTTGTATTTATCATTATTTTTATTTATTGTAAACTCGTCCTCATGTTTAATATTAGTATTAGTATTTGTATTTGTAATATATTTTTCAAAATTTAAAAAATCCTCATATTTCTCTTTTAATAAATTATATAAAAATATATTTTCTAAGGTATAATTTTTAATGTAATAAATATTAAGTAATGAAAAAAAAACACTTACATATATTGAACTATATGTAATATTATTATAACATATATAATCAATAATATATTTGTCCATCGAAGATTTATCGACCGAAGATTTATCCACTAAATCTAATTCGTCTATGTTTTCTTGTATGCTTGACTCTAGTAATTCATTATAAATAACCAAAAATTCATTTTCTAATTTATTATAATTAGACGGTGCTAATTTATTTAATAATGCTTTAATATTACTTTTAGCAATATTTATTTTAGTTTTATCAACTGGAACTTTTCTAACACTTGTTGTTTGTAATATGTTAAGTTTATTGAATTTATTAACATTATTGAAGTCTTTAGAACTATTATAATTATCATATTTCTTAAATTTTGATTTCTTCTTTAATTTATTATCGGTTTCTTGGTCAAAATTATTTAATGATAGATCATTATTAACTGTTATTAATATAGTATTTAACAAACTTTGAAGTGTGTCCTCTAAGTTTATATTCTCCAAAGTTTTATAGTAATTATTAATAAATTGTGTAGTGTAAATTAACATACAATATTATAATTAATAAAATATAATACTATTTTTTTAATTATTTTCGTTATATTAATATTTATAAAGTAATTGTTATTATTAATAATACGATGAATTTTATTAACACTTTAATGAATTTCTACGAAGATGCCAATTTAAATACTAAAGAACAATTTACAGATTGCTTTAAGTTGCCAATAGAATACTTAGACATTTCTTGTGTTCAATTGTTAAGCAATAATATTGTTAATGATTTAGAATTAGTAAAAGTAAAACCATCTTTGACAAGTGATTCAATAGAATTAGATAACACAAATAGTAATACTAGTGAAAACAATACATCAATTATTAGTGCTAAAAATAATGAAGAATATAATTTATATTATCATGTTTTTAATCCAACCAATGTCTTTGAAAAAAACATTATTAATAGATGGTCCAAATATTATACCAACAATGTAGAATTTTTATCACAAACGCAAGTTTTATTAAAGAATTATACTACTTTTAAGAAAGTAGAATTTTTAGAAGATAAAACTACACCAAAAGAGGACGCACTATATACTAAATGTGAAACGATTATATATGACAATGGATTTATAAATAATTATCAATATATTGATATACCATTATTAAGTAAGTATAATAATAATAGTTTATGCCTACAATTATTGAGTGTATATAATCTTTCTTCGCCTGTATTTTCATTGCTTATTCCAATATTATTTCTGTTATTACCCTTTTTTATAATAAAACTACAAGGACATAAAATAACATTTGGGCTATATTTTGATCATTTAAAAAAGGTATTTTCCAATCATATTATTGGGCAAGTGTTTTCTTCATTTAGTAATACTAATTTTACAAATAAACTTTATTTGCTTTTTAGTTTTGGATTTTATATTTTTCAAATGTATTTAAATTTTACTAGTTGTATTAAATATTTTACAAATATTAAATATATCCATGAAACTTTATTTGACTTAAAACACTATATTGTGGGTTCTTTGAATAAATACAATAATTTCTTGAAGTATTCTAAAGATTTAACAAAGTATAAATCATTTAATGATGCTATTAATACAAATATATCTATTTTTACATCTTATTTAGACGAATTAAATAAAATCACACCATATACCTTAAATATCAATAAATTAGTAGAATTAGGACAATTAATGAAATGTTTTTATTACTTAAATAAAAATGTGGGCATCATTAATAGTTTGTATTTTTCATTCGGTTTTAACGGTTATTTGAAAAATTTAGAAACATTGCAAAACTTTATAAATAATAACGTTATGAATTATTGTAATTATGATAATTCTAAACCCACATCGTTTAGAGACGCATATTTTGCTAATTTAAATAGTATTGAAAAGTGCGAAGCAATTACAACAAATAACAAGAATAAAAACTATGAGCGTAAGATTGTAAAAAATTCATATTCGCTGGATAAAAATATAATTATTACTGGTCCAAATGCTTCGGGCAAGACTACTCTGCTAAAATCAACATTGTTTAATGTTATTTTATCTCAACAAATAGGGTGCGGATTTTTCAATAGTGCCTCTGTAAAAATATATGATTATATTCATTGTTATATAAATATTCCAGATACAGGAGGACGCGATAGTTTATATCAAGCAGAAGCAAGACAATGTAAAAATATATTAGAAACAATAGAAAATAATTCTACAAAAAATCACTTTTGCGTATTTGATGAGTTATATAGTGGGACAAATCCAGACGAAGCAGTTGATAGTGCCTATGGTTATTTAAATTATTTAAATAAATTCAATAATATAGATTATGTTTTAACAACACATTATACTAAATTGTGTAAGAAATTAAATAAACAAAACAATAATTTCTACATGAAAGTAAATAATAATGCTACAGATTTTGAATATACTTATAAAATTAAAAAAGGTATTTCAAAAGTAAAAGGCGCAATGAAGGTTCTCAAAGATTTAAATTACCCAGAAAATATTATTACGACTATGAAAAATTAATTAATATTATTCGTTAAACAATACTTAAAATAATATAATTAAACATTAATATAAATGTCATTTTTATTTAAATTTATAGATTCGGGATTTTTATTAACATTAGGATTAATTTTACTAATAAGTGGAGGAATTATGTTATATTGTTATAGGAGACTAAATTTATTAGAAAAAAGTGTAATAGAGCATGGTAAAATTTTACAAAATTTTATTATAAATTATAATGTTCAAATGCAGCGTCTATGTTTAGCAAACACCTCGGTTGATATTAATAAAAACAATGATTCTATTACTGAGAATAACACAACAGAATATGTAGAATTTGATAAAATAAAAAAAATTAATTTAGGAGAAAAAATATCTGTTTCTGACGAAGACGATTCGGAAGATGAAGATGAAGATGAAGGTGAAGGTACTGAAGATACTGAAGATGAAGGTACTGAAGGTACTGAAGATACTGAAGACGAAGATGAAGACGAAGACGAAGATGAGGAAGATGAGGATGGAGATACCGAAGATGAAGATACAAAAATTTCAGAAAATTTAACAATTTCTAATAATAAATTAGAAGACTTAGAAGACTTAGGAGAAATAGAAGACATGGAAGAAAAATTAGTAAGTTTAGAAAATATTAAATTAGACGATCAAACTATTTCGAATATTGATGACGAAACATTTCTAAGAAATTTACCTATAAACTTGGATTCATTTACTTTAGAAACAAACGATAATCCAAGAATCATAAATTTAGAAAATATTGAGAATTCAAATTCAGATACTAAAGTCGGTGAAAGAAAAAATTATTCAAAGATGAAAGTTGATGATTTAAAAACTTTGGTTGTCACTAAAAATTTAACAGATAATGAAACTTCTCAAAAAATGAAAAAATCTGATTTAGTAAAATTATTACAAAATCAATAGTAAAATATAGTAATAAAATATAGTAATAAAATATAGTGTTTAAATATAAATGATGGAACGAGGTATAGTCATGGTAATTCATTCGGTTATAGTCGGTGTGTTATTGTATATAATTATGATTTATGGTCTTGGTCAAAGACATATTGTTGCTGAAAATAGAAGTATATTGTTGGCCGCTTGTGTTCTAATATATATGGTAATGTTTGGTCATGAACTTCCAAAAAAAATGAATCCTGATTTATTTTAAAATAACTTTTATAAAATCTGTAAATTATATTTTATAAAATCTGTAAATAATTAATATTATTACATAATATAATATTAATTTTATGAGTTGGGGAACTTGCTATAGTGGTTCAAATAATATTCACTTCAATTTTCCGCCTTTAATGGACGATACAAGATTATTTAGCAATTATTATTCGTCTGTTCTTAATGATAGTGTTTTTCAAAATAATAAAAATATTAAAAATAACAGTGATTACAGAAAATATTTACAAGTAAATGCGGATGCGATTATACAAAATAATCAATATATTTCTTGTATTGAGTGTGGGACAACTTCAAATTATAAATCAGAACCTTTGACTAATGTACAAAGTCCCTACATTTTTAAGTCAATTTTATCACGCGATCAACCATATGGATACGAAACAAGTGATTTGAAAAATGTATATTTGTCAAGACAACAATTAGATGCTCAAAAACATGTTTCAAAGTATGTAATTAGAGCTAACGAATAGATTTTTTCTATTTTTATAATATTTTTATAATATTTTATACTATTTTTATAATATTTTATAATATTTTATAATATTTTATAATATAAAATGACTTTTCTAGATGGTTTAATGGCTCCTTTTGGCAAAGAGCATTGTATGTTTTTTTATTATTTAGGATATTTTAGTTTAGCAGCAGTTCTTTTAGCAGTTATAGGAATAATAATAGCTCTATATAAAAAGAATTACAAGATACTTGGTTTCGCAACATCCTATTTTTTAACCTTTATACTCATGTATTACGTTTATAGATTAAATTATTCGGTATGTGTGGGTGCTTATAAATAAATTTTTATTATAATGTATAAATATAATGTATAAATATAATGTATAAATATAATGTATAAATATTATATAATATTATATAATATTAATAATATATAATATTAATAATAACAAACCTATAATACTTATGAAAATATTAAGCATAGATATTGGCATTAAAAATTTAGCATATGTACTATTAGAATGTGATGTTATAGATAAAAAAATGAATACTAATGCTAATACTAATGTTAAAGATCTGCAAGATTTTAGAGATTTTAAAATCATAAAATGGGATGTGATTAATTTATGTAACAAATTAATTTCGTGTAATCAAGAATCATGCTCAAAAGAAGCAAAATTTCATAAAGATAATGTTTTTTATTGTAAAAATCATACAAAAAAAACGGAATATAGTTTGCCAACGTGCAATATTAAAACACTTCATAAACAATCTGTTGCCAATCTCTCATTATTGATTGAACAATATCAAATTAAAATAGAGAAACCCATAAATAAGGCATCGTTAATAAAATTACTAGAAGAATTTTTAAATTCTACTTGTTTTGAAGCAATTGAAACTGTTAACGCAAACAATGTAAATTTAATAGATATAGGAATTAGTATAAAAAACGAATTGAATGAATTATTTAAAAATATTGATTTATCTAGTATTGACCAAATTATTTTAGAAAATCAAATAAGTCCTATTGCTAATAGAATGAAAACTATTCAGGGTATGATATCTCAATACTTTATAGATTGTAATAATTATAATATTAAATTTATATCAGCAACAAATAAGTTAAAATTATTTATTAATAAAGATAGTTGTGATGCTAAAGATAAAAAATTATCATATAATGAACGGAAGAAACTCAGTATTTATTTTACAAAACAACTATTAGAACATAAAAATATGTCCCCAGAAGTAGCCTTTTTTGTTAAACACTCAAAGAAAGATGACTTAGCAGATTGTTTTTTACAAGGAATTTATTATTTAGAAAATTTCAATATATTAAAATAATTAGCTATTAATAATTAATTAACAATTAATTATTATATAATATATATTGCGGAGTATTTAAAAATTAAACTTCTAGTTTTATCATAATAGTTTTAATGGATATTATAGAAATAGAACCCGAAACTTTAAACATTGATAATTTTCAAATTCCAGAATTCAAGATAAATGAGTCCAATATAGATAACGAAATAGAAGATATTATATCAAAAAAACCCTCATCTAATTTTGGCGGTGGTATTGAATTATTAATGAATGGAAAAAGTATAAATGAAAAAAAAACATCAACCTCAATAGATATTGAAGATATTACTAGTTTAGAAAATGAATTAAATGATTTAACAGATAATAACAGTTCAAGACATTTTGACGACAAACTAAAGTTAAATACCGATACTAATACTAATAATAATAGTAATAATAGTAATAATAGTAATAATAGTAATACTAGTAATAAAAAAGAAATAAATTATGGGCAATCAACGGGAACTAATAAAAAATCTATATTTGGAGGGTTATTTGGCGGTGATTCAAAGAATAATGGTGCCAATATTAAACCAGTTACAAAGAATGATGATAATGATCCAATAAATTTGGGTAAATCAACGGCAAATATGAATGAAAATAAAACTTGGGATGGATTTGGTAAATTCAATAATGTGCCTATAAATTTAACTAAGGCACAAGAAAAACCCGAATTAACTAAAGAAGAGGAGTTAAAAGAAAAATTCAAATATTTACGAAAGTTAGAAGACCTAGAGAAAAAGGGGGTTACGCTTAGCAAGCGCTATAATATGGATTCCAATTTAAATGAAATGATCGGAGAATATGAAACTATTATTGCGGAAAAAGAAAAATCTAATGCGATTAAGTTTCAAGGAAAAATGCTAATGGCTTGTATAACCGGGTTAGAATTCTTAAATAATAAATTTGACCCTTTTGATATTAAACTTGATGGTTGGGGAGAGCAAATAAATGAAAATATTGATGAATATGATGAAATTTTTGCCGAATTACACGAAAAATATAAATCTAAAGCGAAAATGTCTCCTGAATTAAAATTATTGTTTCAATTAGGTGGTTCCGGTATGATGATTCATATGTCAAATACATTATTTAAATCTTCAATGCCAGGTATGGATGATATTATGCGTCAAAATCCAGAATTAATGAAGCAATTTACTCAGGCAGCAGTTAATACAATGGGTCAATCTAAACCGGGATTAGGCGGATTTATGAATGGACTATTTGGAAATAACGGTGCTAATCCTGGGTTTGGAGCATCTATGCCCCCAAATGTAAATTCGGGTCCGCCACCGCCACCAGTCGAGTCTAAATTACCTGAACGCAGTCAAAGAGTGCAAAATATAATAAATCGTCCGGATATTATGTCGGCACGCGGAATGGAAATTGATAATGGCGAAGGTAATCCTTTTAGTGAGCAACGTATTACACGCCCAGAAATGAAGGGTCCGTCGGTTGCTCCTCCTAGTCAAAATATTGCGTCTTTATTAAGTGGGCTTAAAACTAAGCAGGTTGATGTTAATGAAAGGAGAAATAATGAATCTAGCACAATTAGTATTGAGGACTTGAGAGATCTAACAAATGCTAAAATACCAACAAAATCAAAACGCAGGCAAAAAAGTGATAAAAATATTGTGAGTTTAGATATTTAAACCTTATTGTTTCTTATTTTAATAACATATATTGTATTATATATATGTTATTATGACTAGTTAGTTTAATGTTCTTTTAGACCTTTTTTATAGATCTCTTTTTTATAGATCTCTTTTTTATAGATCTCTTTTTTATAGATCTCTTTTTTATAGATCTCTTTTTTATAGATCTCTTTTTTATAGATCTCTTTTTTATAGATCTCTTTTTTCTTCTTAAAATTAATTTGCGACCATCGGCATTGACATAATCTTTACTATCAAATTCTTCGCTAGTAATTCTAGGGTCTGTTTTCTCTAATCGCGAATAAGGAGTATCTTCTGGTTTAATTGTCATTGAATCTCTCATAATTTGTTGCTCCTCTTCTTGTGTTAATTGTTTTTCTAACAAATTTCTCTTTTGTATAAGTTGTCTTATTATACTGTTATACTTAATCTTTCGTGCTTCATTTATAAAATATAATTCAGCATATGGTTCATGTTTAAAATCATAAAATCCTTGAAATATTGGAGGATATAAACCGGATTTTGGATTTATACACATACTAATTGTTAATACAGCATCAACATAATTTTCTTCTGTTAATAGTCTATTAACATAGTCTACTATATTAGTTTTATTTTTTACAGCATTTAAATATATAGGTCTTAAATACTGCTCCCTATCAAAATAAGGTACAACACTAAGATCGTCAAGTTTTAATTTTTTTCTTCCACTGCCTTTCGGGTGTAACTCTCTAAATACTAGTTCGTCTTTATTAATCCTTCCTGCTCTTCCAAAGTCAATTACAAATGGAAATAAAGTTGTGCGTTCTGTATTTAATTGGTCCTCAAGTTGTTCTGACTTTTTTTCTTCTATATTAGAACATATCATTATATTATCACTATGAATATCTGAATGATGAAATCCTTTTATTGCTAATAATGATGTCATATAATATGTAAAAAAATTTTGTAATTCTTCACTTCTATTAACACAACTTAATTCTATTGACTCATCAAGTATTGTATATTTATAGAAAGATTTTTTACTAAGTTTTTTACCGGCATTATTTTTAAGAGTAGTTTCATAAAACTCTGTATAACTAATACATTCAATAAATTCCATAACAAATATGTTTTGAACTTGCTTACTGGTTTTGGGATCTTTATTTTTAATAAAATCACAAAACTCCGTATAGTCTTCCTTAGTTGCTTTTAATTTCAATAAATCATAAAATGCCGCACCGATAGTAGTCATCATTTCATCGTTATTTATTTCTTGATGAAAAAGAAAACTGGGACATATTGGCATCATAGTAGTTTGTGATCCAAGTATTTTATGAATACTCATTTCATTTTCTATTTCACTATATGGATAACCTATTAAAAGTTTAATTATTAACACTCTGGGTGCCTTAATAGTATATATTGAATTGCTAATATTTTTAAAGTTGGTGTCAAATTTTTTATTAAATTTTATCTTAAATATACACGAAAAATCTTGTCCTCGTGTTCTTGTATCATTTAAAGCAATAATTTCAATTGATGTGTCTGAATCTTTTAAAATGCTATATATTATTTTTCTTACATTGTTTTCATCTTTTAAAACTTCGTCTGTAAATAAAACAGCACCACCTTCAATATTCATATATATAATATAAGACTATAGTTTAAAAAATATATAAAAAAAATATTATAAAAATATTATAAAAAATATTATAAAAATATTATAAAAATATTATAGAATTTTTATATATATTGAAAATAGTATGGTATTTACTTGCGATTTTTGTAATAAAACCCTTATGGAATATTCTACATTATATTTTGGATTTGACTGTATGTGCTGTAGTAATCATTGTCGCTCACAAGTTATCAAACTAAATTTACAAATTGATCCTGCTATGAATAATCCGCATAAATGGTTTATACATAAAATAAGAGCAAAAAAAAAGAATGAGTGTTTGCTTCCAAAAACTCGATCATTAAGTGATTTAGTGGGACAATTAAAAGTGTAAATAATTTCTAATCATTTACTTTTAATCATTTACTTTTAATCATTTACTTTTAATTCATTGCTATTATTAGAAACAATAGGTTTTTTAATATTTAATTTAAGAATTCCTCTGTGCATTTTTTGTTTATACGACAAACAATCATATGGAACTTTCTTATAAATAGTTGTTTTATCTTTTGTTACAGCAATAGTATACATAAGCACCATTTTATATTAAATTATACTATAATATTTTAATATAATTTTAAATCAATTTTAAATCAATTTTAAATTAATTTATAATAAATACATATAAATTTTAGTTATTATTATATAATAATAATAATAATAATAATAATAATGGCTAATAACTATCCTATTAATCCAGACTATAGCAATTTAAAAACATTTGTTATAAATTTGGATGATTATCAAGCAAACTATACTAAGCAATTACCATATTTATTAAATATTGGTTTAAAAGTAGAGAGATTTGCGGGAGTCAATGCACTAAAAAACGAACACTTTAAACCAGAATATCAACAATATATTTCAACTTATGCTAAAAATTTTGCCCCCAGATCTGTAATAGGTTGTGCTCTAAGTCATATATTATGTTGTGCTCATATAAAATATAATTATTTTGAGAAAACAAATGATTCAACGCAGTTTTTTCTTATAATGGAAGATGATGCTTTTCCATTGTATAATAGTGAAGAATTTTATGAGCACCTCAATAAATCATTATATGAAATTCAAGTACTAGATAGTAATTGGGATATTATTCAATTACATAGTGATTGTATTTTACCAACAAAAGACACATATAACACACATATTGCTTGCGGAAGCACTGCTGCTTATTTAATATCGATCAATGGTATTAATAAAACATTAACTTACAAAATATATGGTCATTTAGATTTTATTCAACACAACTTTATTAAATATAATAAATATAGAACAAAAGAAAACTTATTTTATACAAATGAAAAAACTAGTCTAAATAGAATAGAAGTTAAAAGCAAACTAAATTATAAATATTATAGTTTATTATTAAAATCTAAATTTTGCGAATTATTAAATAAATACACGCATATTATTCCATTACGCGGAGAGAAAAAGTATCAGCATTTTTTAGAATTTAAATTATTAAAAGAACCTTTCTTTAATAAAGAATTCAACGCAAATGATTTATTAGATTATTTATTAACATTTATAATATTAAAAAAAATGTTTAAAAAATAAAGTAAAAATAGCATTTAAATATATATTTTTAATTAAATTATAATGGATTATAGCGATGAAACTCAGTTTCAACCTAAATTAATATGTCCTAAAGGAGATATGTTATTAAGCGAAATAAAAATACCTTCTAACAACAATAAAGCCTACAATTTAAAATTTGAAATTAATAATTTAAATACAAGTAAAGTAAATATAGACACACTTTTTAGCATAGCAATTTATGATTTACTTGAAAAAGTAAATGTTGAGTTAATTGAAAAAACATATATTTTAGATGTAGTAAATGAATATGAAACAGACGTATGTATTGTATTAAAACACATTGCGAAAGAAGTAGGAATTAAGCAAAAATATGTTATGTTTAGAACTACTAAATTTTCAAATAACTTAAATAATAATATAACCTTTTACAATAAAGATTTAATATATGATCACAAAGATTTAATAGATGCTTATTTAAAATCCACTAATTTAAATACCGAAATATATGAACAAATGATATTTAATTTTGGAAAAACCCACATTATTTTAAATGACGAGCGCTATATTACTAATGCTAATAATATTGACAAAATAGTTAATGTTTCATTTTCAATAGACTTTCAATTAACAATAGAAGATGACTTACCAACTTATATGAATAATTTTATTGGATTTATGGTAAAAAAAATGTTTTATAATTTAAAACAATTTGTTACTAATTCAAATTCATAAATATAGTATTATTATTTAAAATAACTTAATAACTTAACATTTTATTAAATTATTAACAATGATATTGGACATTATGTATGTAGTTATACGAATTACAAACTTGTTATTAATAGTTAGTTATGAATTTGTAAAATTTTACTGTAAAAAATCTATAAACTATTTTTGTAATATACCCACTCATAGATTAGAATTAATAAAGAAACTATCTAAAAAACTGGAACAAGAAAATATTGTATATGTGAAAATATTTCAAGCATTATGTTTGGACAAAGATTTATTGAGTACTGAAGAACAATGTTATTTACTTAAATACACAGATAATGTTCCTTATGAAACTAACGAAATAGATTATGATTTATTAGATAAATTGGAACACGAGTTTTCAATAACTTTAACAAATAGAATTCCAATAAATTGCGGTATTGTAGGTTTAGTATTTGACGGACATGATTCATCTAATAATAAAGTAATTGTTAAAATGTTGAAAAAAGACATTTTACAAAAATTTACAAATGTCTTTGACGAGTTGTTGTATATTTCGTATATATGTAAATATATTCCATACATAAAATCTCTCAAAATAACAAAAATGCTTCTAGATAATGAAGAAATTTTATTAAATCAAATGGATTTTATGAAAGAAGTTGAAGCAATCGAAATCTTTACTAAAAAATATAAAAACAATAAAGAATACAAATTTCCAAGAGTTTATAGAGAGATTACCGAACAACATAATAATTTATTAGTAATGGAAAATATTAAGGGACTTAGATATAAAGATATAGAAACCATGGATGAAACTATAAAAGAAGAATTTGCATATATGCTTCACAAATTTGCTATATTAGGAATTTTATATTATTCAATTATTCATTGTGATATACATAGTGGTAATGTTTTCTTTTATATGAATAATGAAACTAGTTTAGCAAATACTGAAGTTCCAAAATATAGCATTGGTATTATTGATTTCGGTATATGTTGTTTTCCCAATAAAGAAAATCAAAATGCCTATTATATTTTTTTTTATGATATACACCATAAACAAGATTATAGTAATGTAGAAAAGTTATTATATGCTATTATACAAGAAAAAGAAGTATATGCATGTTTTAATGCTACAAAAAAACAGCAATTTATTATTGAACTTATTAAATGCTTAGAATTAAATACTAAACATGAAATAACTACCCAATTATTAATAGATTTAAGTAAAATATTTAATAACTATGATCTTAACTTTACGGAAGAATTTAATAAACTTATTTTGAGTATTCATGTTGCTAATCATTTTGAAAAAAAACTATCACAAAATTTAAAAGCCAGCCAAACAAGAGCACTAACAGATTTAAATAAATTCAATGAACTAATCAGCATTTAGTGCTTTTGGGGGGACTAGGACACCTAATAAAGTGTTAAATACCCTTATAATCTCTCTTATGTTAAATGTATTAATATTATTTTATTAAAATATAATATTAATCCCTAATCTATAAAAATAGAAATGTGTAAATTTGGTGAAAATAAATTTCGTAATTTTTTTGAAAAATGGACATTTATAAATGTCCTATTTTTGAATCTTTAAAGCTTTTATAAAAAAATGAAAATTTTACACATTTTTTTACATTTATTAGCATAATGGGTTGAATACTACAAATTTAACAGCGAAAAACACCTTACCATAAATTTTTTTCCAAATTTTTCACAAAGTTTGGCCGAAATGTCGTTGTCATTTGTTGTCAAACTTTGTCCGCAAATATCCGAGATCAAATATTTTTAATATTTTGTGATGCTAAATGGTAAGGTGTTTTAATAAATGTTGCTATAAATTTGACAAGGGCGTGAAATCTATTACCATTTATTTACATAAAATCTGTGAAAATCCGAGTATTTAATTAAAATATTTAAATACTATTTTCTATTTAAGTATTATTAGTACTAATGTTTACAACAAAATCCGCAAAAATCCGCAAAGAATTTGTTTGTATATGTTGTGATTATAATACGAGTGATAAAAAAGATTACAATAAACATATTAACACAGCAAAGCATAAAAATAATACAAATGTTGTCATGGTGTTGTCAAATATAGACGAAAAATCCGCAAATGTAAATACAAATACAAATACAAATACAAATACAAATACAAATACAAATGAGATAGCAATTGTATGTAATTGTGGGAAAAAATACAAGAGCAGACAAGGGTTATATGCTCATAAGAAAAAATGTCGTGTGCCAGAAAATGGGAAAATAATTGATGATACAAATGCTACAAACAATCAACTTACTTTAACAAATGATTTAATTATTAAATTACTTAATGACAATAAAGAAATGAGAGAAATTATAATTAAGCAACAAGATCAAATAAGTGAATTATTACCCAAAATAGGCAATAATTTTATAACAAACAACAATAATAATAATAAATTTAATATTCAAGTATTTTTGAATGAGCGATGTAAAGATGCTATAAATATGAGTGATTTTATAAAGTCTATACAAGTAAGCTTACAACAATTAGATTATACAAAGCAAAATGGAATAGTAAATGGTCTAAGCAATGTAATAATTGAAAATATGAATAAACTAGGACTGTATCAACGTCCTATTCATTGTACAGATATAAAACGCGAATCATTATATATTAAAGATGATGATAATTGGGAAAAAGATGTTAATAAAGAAAAGATAAAAAAAGCAATAAAAGACGTATCAACAAAACAATTTTGTGCATTAAGCAAATGGACAAAAGAAAATCCTGATTTTCAAAATAATGAATTCAAACAAAATTACTATACACATACATTAGTTGCTATAGCAAACAACAAAGAACACAATGAAGAAAAAATAATAAAAAAACTATGCAACAATAGTTATATAAAAGAAGATTAATTATATGGCTTACATTAAAATTGAAATCAAATTAAGTATTATACTTAATATTATAATTACATTAATAATTATAATATGGATTTACATAGAGACACAATTTTCATTGATAAAATAATTCAAATACAAAAATGGTATAGAGGAAGCATTTTTAGATTAAAACAATTACCTTTAATTATGTATAATATCCAAAATTATTTAAAATTACAAGCATTCCAGTTTTCAACTCAAAATGAAGATGGTAGAATAAATAGTTGTATTGATGAAGCAGAAGTAATTATATTACTTATTGAAAAGTTTGGTTCAAGAATAAAAAAACCCGAAAAGAGGCATTGGTATGATATTTTAGCATATGATTATATGTATGGATGGATTCCAATCAATATAAAAACAACAACAACATTAACAAGCGACAATACAGGTAATTTAGCAATGTGTGTCTATGCTTATACAGACGAAACTCTTGATATTTATAGAAACAGATCTTATGAAAATGGTAAAATGAGTAATATACTTTTTAATAAATTAAAAAAAAAAGAATATAACTTTAATAACAAAAAAGATTATTATTTCATAGTGTTAAACAAAACAGACACAAGCATTATAATTGTTAATAGTGTAAAAGGATTGACACTATTAACACCAAATATAAATAACTTGCCATTTCAAGTTTGCTGGAATAAAAACAGGACATATAAATATGAAAACATAAATAAAAAAATAAAGCAATTCATTGATTGCTTACAACAACCCAAACCATGCTGGAAAGAAACATTTATGTCAAATATAAGATCATTAGAATTATAAATATTCAGTTGGAATATGCGAATTACATATTTGCCTATGACCAATTTTAAATCTTCCAGAAAATATAAAATTCTCCTTAAAAGTATTACTATTTAAATATGCTACAACAGTATTCAAATTACACTTTTTTTTTGGTTTGAGCATTATTAATCCACCTCCAAAATAATTAACTTTACCTAAAAACGCAACATCTTGTCTTCGTGTTAAACTATAAATATAAATACAATCTTTTCCAATATTACTATTTATGGTACTAATATTTCTAGGTGCTCCCCATTCAAACCAATTATTTTCATTGAACTTTCGTATTCCGCGCGTAATAAGTTCTTTTTTGTAATGTAATAAATGTTCATTGATTTTATCATTTTCACAAGGATAAGTTTCAATATAAATATATTTATCAACTTTATTATGACCATTTAATACTTCTAAATTACCCAATTCTTCGTTTTTATACACTTCTTCTTTGCCAGAAACAAGACCAACATAAATGTCAAAATAGTCTTTAAATAATACACTACTACTATTTTCTTCTATATTAAAAGTAATTAACCCATTACTATTTGTAATATACAGTTTTTTGTCATTATACAATACCCTTTTGTCAAGTAAATTATTTTTACAATATCTAAACACAATAACATCAATGGAAGCATTTTCGAACATGTTTTCATTATGCGGATGAAATATATGAGTAAAGGTTCCGTGTGTCATCATAACATTCAATAATCTTGAAGCACACGTTAATTTAAGAAAATCAGACGGAACAATAAATATTAACTCACCATCAATGTCGAGTAAGTTATAACATTTTTCGATAAAATCAATATATAAATTTCCTTTTTTTGTTCTAACATAAGGGGGGTTTCCAATTATTGTTTTGTATGTTTTTGTAATTGATTGAATCATAAAATCTCCATAAACAACTTTATCTTGTGATATGTTATCCAATAATTTAATTTGTGTATCAATCTCATACATATCAAATGTTATGTTGGGAAGCTTATTATTAATAAATATTATTAAATCTCCACGCCCTATTGAGGGTTCTAATATTGTAGTTGGACTATTTAATATAAACTCAAACACTTTTTCTTTAAGGGCAATATGTGTTGTATAATATTGTCCCAAACTGTGTATAGTTGTCATATTTGTATTAATGTAATTATAATAGTATTTATAATAGTATTATAATAAAAATCAATTTTTTACTATATAAATATTATTTATATATTTTGTTGTATTATTTGATTATGAATGACACGTAACAGCAACAATAGTACTAGTTTTATCAATAGTTTTATCAATAGTTTTATCAATAGTTTTATCAATAGTTTTATCAATAGTTTTATCAATAGTTTTAATATTATAACGTTCAACAATATAGGAATGAATTTTATAATAACCAACAAAAGAAATAG
>Ga0207938_1000044_pt1 | contig 19305 bp, 15 predicted proteins | sample LakMenEpi15Mar12_FD_150671 | JGI IMG/M metagenome (GOLD analysis project Ga0207938, IMG submission 150671) | Freshwater microbial communities from Lake Mendota, WI - 05MAR2012 deep hole epilimnion (SPAdes) | ecosystem: Environmental > Aquatic > Freshwater > Lake > Epilimnion/Euphotic zone ...
TTTCCCATGCTGTTAATTGATGGTACTTTCTCATTTGCAACGCCTTTCTGTGCCTGTATTTTCAACAAACACTCTAATGCGTTGCACTTCATTTTAGAACCTGGCAGGCTCATTGAGATTTGGTCAATACAAAGTAAGATGCATGCCCCTAAAAGTTCCTTCCGTATTATGCTGCGCTGCCATTTTGCAAAAAGCAGATGGTAGGGTATTGCTTGTACAGCGCCCGCTGCATAAATCGATGGGTGGCATGTGGGAATTTCCTGGTGGCAAGGTTGAGCCTTTTGAAACGCCGCAAGAAACCATTGTACGTGAACTGTTTGAAGAAATTGACATTCAAGTGTCGATTGATGATATCGAACCCTTCACATTTGTTTCTCATACCTATGAGCATTTTCACTTAAATATGTTTGCCTATTTATGCAAAAAATGGACAGGCGAAGTTACCCTTAAGGAAGGGCAGCCAGATTGCGTTTGGGTATTGCCCCATGATTTGGAAAATTATCTGGTCCCATCGGCCGATGAACCCATTATTAAGCGGTTGAGGAGTGAGTTATCAACACAGTAAAACTAAATCCAATCGCTGTTATATTTCGTAAAATATAATAATACAGAAATATAAAAATACCATGATATTCTTTAATATAGTATAGTTTGTGTATTCACTATATTGATTTTTGTTTGTTTACTGTAGTGCAACACAAAAACTTCCGACTTAATTCAAGACCAATCTTGAATTAAGAACAACGTGGAGGAAATTGCATGATAACCAATAAGCATTCAAAACTTATTCTGATGGTTGCCATTGCGCTGACCATAAATTCAAAAATAGATTCAGCAGAACAGCAAGAGGTGCGACCGCCTGATACAGAAATAGCAGCACCTGCAGATTCAACAAATCACACTCACTCCGCAACCAACGCAGCAACCTATAGTTTAATTCCCGAATACGGTAAAAACATCAATTCTATGGCGGTAGCAGAATTAAACCGTCACTTGCAGGTACATGGATACTATGAATTTGCTCCTGCAACTTATGCAGATATTACACGCCAAACACAAAAACATGGCATGCCGGCAGATGTATCTTTTAGTCGAGAAACGCAAAGAGCCACTGTTACATGGAACAAAGATGGATTATTTTGCTGTTTTCGCGGCAGAGAGAAAACAAAGGTATTTGAAACAATACCAATTGCAGCAGTAAACGAACTCAACATTGCTAAGCCATCAATTCCTAGCAAGCGACCGAACACTACACTGCTTGTTCAGCCAGTAAGTGCTCATCAAGCTGCTTACCTGCCGGTTGAGAGAAGTGTTTTTGAACCGTCAGCAGTACCCGTTGTCACACCTAAACCAAGCACTACGACACTTGCAATCACTCAACAACAAACACATTTCCCTCCGGCTAGCCAAATTGTATACCCCAGACAACAGACTTCTTCATTATTTCTTCCAAGCAATGCTCTGCAGCAACAAGGAAGATGTATAACAGAGCAGGAAGCCTATCTAGCGCTATATAGTGAGTTTAATAAGCTCACAGAAATTAGAACAAATCATTATCTTGCACCAGATCAGTCAAACCAAATAATTAGCGATTTAATGAGGTTTGGAAAAGCGATAAAGTTTGAGCCCAGAACTAATGATTATGGCGCTTTATTTTTTGTAATCGCTTGGAATGATCGTTTTGAAAAATTCTATAAAATCACCAAACGAACTTAGTGTGATTTATGCAGCGAACACTTCTTTGATGATTTCTAAGGCGTAATCCACTTCGCTTCTGGTAATCATTAACGGTGGGGCGAACCGCACAACGGTATGGTGAGTTTCTTTTGAAAGGATGCCTTTTTCCATTAAAGATTCGCAGACTTCGCGCCCTGTTTTTTGAGACGGATCAAGGTCAACACCAATCCATAAACCGCGACCACGCACCGATTTTATAGAAGGTGTCGACAGGGTTTTTAATTGTTCCAAAAAGTACGCCCCTAAGCTTGCGCTGTTTTGCAGGTACTTATCGCGTTCCATAATATCAAGGGCTTTGTGGGCAATGGCACATGCTAGTGGGTTTCCACCAAATGTTGAACCATGACTTCCGGGGTTAAAAACATCAAGAACATCTGCACGGCCCACCAGTGCTGATATAGGATATAATCCGCCACCTAGTGCTTTACCCAAGGTAACCGCATCGGGCTTTACGTCTTCATGTTCTGACGCTAACCATGTTCCTGTACGCCCTAACCCTGATTGGATTTCATCAGAGATTAATAATACATTTTCACTCTTGCAAAGCTGTTCAAGTTTTTTAAGCCAACCCTTAGGGGGAATCACAATGCCAGCTTCGCCTTGAATAGGTTCCACTAACACAGCGCAGGTATTTTTATTAATACGCTTTTGCACCGATTCAATATCACCATAGTTGGCAATATGAAAACCAGGTAAATAGGGGCCAAATTGATGGCGGTAGTCATCATCCGATGAAAAACTAATAATACCGGTTGTGCGTCCGTGGAAATTATTATCAAAAACAATGATCTCTGCCTGATTATCAGGAATACCTTTTTTTGAATAGCCCCAACGGCGCGCTGCTTTAATGGCTGTTTCTACGGCTTCGGCACCAGTATTCATAAGCAACGCTTTATCGTAGTCTAAAAGCAAACATAGTCTTTCTAATAGCAAAGGCATTTTGTCACTAAAAAATGCCCTGGAACACATGGCAAGGGTTTGCGCTTGTTCATGCATGGCTTCAACCAGTTCAGGGTGGCAATGACCATGGGAAACGGCTGAATAAGCCGACATCATATCAAGGTATTTACGGCCATTAACATCCCACAACCAAACACCGCTGCCTTTGTTCAGCACAACAGGTAATGGATGATAGTTTTGTGCGCCAAAACGTGCATCAAGATTTTTTATGTGATGTTCCATGAAGCCCCCTTATTTTACTTAAGGCTAACATGAAACATCATGTCTGTTTAGATTAGATAAGTCCAACAGGAAGAACAGGTCTTAGATTTTCAGAAAAAAATCCAAAAACTGCTTTTAACAAGCTAGTTGTATCGGTGATGTCGAGCATATTCACGATTTGCACTCTTGTTTGAAGGCATAAAGGTCTTCCAATAGCATCAACAGACATACGACCCTGAGCACGCCTTGTATCTTCAACAAGTTGATATAACCTGTTTAAATTTGCATCTGCAAAAATTACTGACAGACTAGGATTAACTGCTCCCACACATGTAGCAACAGGAGGCGTATTATACGAAGACGCCACCAGTGCTACAAGATTTGAAAGGTTTGGCAACACGTCACCATCTTTAGCAGCAGGAACTAGCACATCATTTACAATGCGGTACAATTGCTCACCAGTACGTGGTTCAACACTCATAACAGAACGCCCAACTCTAAATGCTAATAGTGATTCATAGTTAGAAACTTCTGCAGCTGTAAAAACAGGAGCTACAGCTGCTGCTGCAGGCATTCCTGCTTCACGAATTGCAGGTTCAATTGCCGCGATTAAAGTTGAAATATCAACAATATCGCGAATATCTGCCGCTGGTTTTCTTTCTGTTGCAGCAACAACTCCAACTCCAGCACTGACTTCAAATAGCTCTCGACCAAAGCAATCTCTGGCAATTCTTCCCAGAGATACTCGATAATTTTTTGCCAAGGTCAAAAGAGTATTCCATTTTTGATCAGCAACAAGCGTACTAAGCGCTGCGCTTCTGATTGTAGCCTGTGGAAGATGCGAAACATCAGGACTTACTAAATAGCCCCCCATAATTGTGCCTGCATTAAAAGAAGTGGTTGCGGTTGTAAATGTAATATCTGCATCGCAAGCAGCTTGAACAAGTTCATTTCTATGATTCAAACGGTGAAGCGGTTGAGCTGTTTGAATATCTTGCCGAACATTTCCTCTAGAAAGCCTGTAATTCATTAAAGTTTCAACCGTCTCAATTTCACCCGCTGTTGGGTCTGAAGGTGTTCCTGCTCCATGCAATGAAGCTAAAATTGGTAATAGTATAAATAAGGTACGCATAAAACTCTCGGTAAAGGTTGTTAATAACCAAAGAATATATCCAGATAGTTAAATATAAGTAAAATATTTATTTATTATTTATTAAAACTAAAAATAAATTTTTTTTTTATTTAAATTAACGGTGTTTGACAAAAACCTTGCTGTGACTGCTGTTTTTTTCTAGAGTCAGCCAATATAAAGAGAAAAAATAAGGACTAAAAATGTTTTCACTTCAAGGATTTAATGCATTAGTAACAGGTGCAAGCGGTGGTATTGGTAGCGCAATTGCGATTAGCCTTGCAAAACAAGGTGCAACAATTGTGCTTAGCGGTACACGCGCGGAAGCGTTGCAAGAAACAGCCAATGAAATAAAAAAAATTGGCGGCATATCACACACGGTACTTTGCAATTTGTCTGACGCACAATCAGTAGAAGAGCTGTTTCCCAAAGCAGAAGCGTTGTGTGAAAAAATTGATATTGTTGTAAACAACGCTGGCATTACCCGTGATGGCTTGGCCATGCGCATGAAAGACGAAGACTGGCAAGCTGTGATTGATGTGAATTTGACATCAAGTTTTCGCATATGCCGCGCGGCATTGAAGGCAATGATGCGCAGACGTTATGGCCGCATTATTAACATTTCTTCTATTGTTGGCACAATGGGCAATGCCGGACAGGCTAATTATTGCGCATCTAAAGCTGGGTTAATTGGCATGTCAAAAGCGTTCGCGCAAGAAGCGGCTTCTAGGGGCATAACTGTAAACTGTATTGCCCCTGGCTTTATTGAGTCACCAATGACCCATGATTTACCAGAAGCAGTACGCACCAAAATGCTGGGGAACATTCCAGCTGGTGCCTATGGCAAACCGAGCGATGTAGCAGCTACGGTGGCGTTTTTAGCAAGTGCTGAGGCTAGTTATATTACCGGGCAGACGCTGCATGTTAATGGCGGCATGATAATGGTTTAAAGGTGATGGTATAGAATAAGTGTGGATTGCCGCGCTGCGCTCGCAACGACGAAAAAAACCGTCATCACGAAGGAGTGCAAGGACTGTGGTGATCCATACTTAAGATATTATACACTGGATCATCACGTCCTCCAGCCTTCGCTGGAGCCCTCAAGAAGACGAGAGTTGGCGTCATCTAGAGCCGGGCGTAGGGATTCAGTGAATAATATCCGCTTTATTAAGTTAGCGCGCCAATCCATCTCATACTTTCAGCATGCTTTAAAACACCGTTAAAATTGTGAAGAGGAGAATACCCTTTTCCTACAAAATTCTTAACGAACGTCAAGTACTCTTCGCTTAAGCCTTCGAACACTTCGCGGAGAGGCCCATCATAAATCGCCTGGTAAATCGTTTTTCTTTCCAAAGTTATAAGATAGTCTGGGCCTTCAAATGAATCAGGATTGGTAATTTTTATAACTCGCTCAGCCACACTAAGAAGCGTTGTAATGTCTGCTTCCTTCGTATAATCAAGGTCGCTTAAAATAGTGCGCATGTGTTCCATAGCAGCACTCATTATACTTGGAGAAGACGTTGAGCTAGGATTCATCATAATTTTCGAAAACTCTGTTATTGCAGCCACTCTGCTGGGGCTCCATGAATCTGCATTACTTGGATACCGCATATCAAGAGTTCCATAGAAATCAATAGATTCTATGCCATAGCCTGCGTTTAAGGCAGATTTAAGGGCAGGATGATTTTCCCCAAAAAACCATTCATTGGTAGAAGCTAAGAAAGACAAGGGTAAATGACTTAGTTCTTCACCATCAATTTTCACAGGAGAACCTAAAAAATCATCAAAATATTTTGCCGTTTGAGCACGTAACAAACTGCCATACTTACGGCCTTGGTGTGCCTCTAGAACATTTGTATGGGGATATGCGCAAAGGTGATCACTTTTTTCACCATGACCAAATGACTGAATAGCAACAGGAGTCATACTTTCCTGTTCATAAGCTATGTAAACTCCAAAAGGGCTTTGAAGGCAGTAATGCAAATTTTCTAAATGGTCATCAGCCATTGCAGCATCAAAAACTGTTTGTATCAATAATTCCATTTCAGGAGTGTTAGTCACCTTTTTTATAGTGACAGTAGCATCTGTATAAATGATAAGTTCAGTTTGATCATGATCTATGATCCCCGCCCCGTATGATTTAGAAAATAAAAAAACCAAAAATAATAAAAATATACGCACAACAAACCTTATTTAATACCTAGCACTTATATAGATAGCTTTATTTTAAAAATCAATAATATTTAACGGCGGCATGATAATGGTTTTAATAGGTTTCGGTTTGTTCAATCAGAATAAAACTACTTAAAAAGAATTGTTATAGTTACATAATAACCGCTGAATAGCATTCTGATATCTGCTTAAATCCTTTTTGATCAACCTATTTTTAAAAGATTTTAAGATGATGAAAACTATAAAAATGTTTCTACGCTTTTCGAATTTTGCAGCATTTTTCGCTTTGATGGGCGTACTCAACTGTGCGAGCGTTGACTACAATCTGCTAGATGAAATGAGAATGTCTCCACTACATCATGTATGCGCAAGCAGAGGACTTGACCTTGCTGGCACTCCCATTGACCTAGCATCCCTTTCTATAGAAGCAGGTACTACAAAAATAATAAAAACAGAAGATCGTTTAAAGGTACTAAATTTTCTATTAGATAATGGAGCTGATATAGATATTAAAGCCAGAGGCGGAAAGACAGCCCTGCATTTTGCTTGTTTCAATGGTTACTTAGAAATTATAGATCTGTTACTTGAGCGAGGAGCAGACACGACGATAACATGTCCTGAACCATTTTATGATGATTGGGGATTCCTTCATGCGACCTTTGACTTACCTGCTCAAGGCCTGGGAGCGCATCATGGTCACCCTGAGATTTTGGCTGTTTTTGAAAAACATGGAAAGTTAAATACAGGGGTTGTTGTGGGCAGATACTCCTAAGTTATTTAGTGAGCATTGCCTGGCGTGTTTCTTTATGTAAGCCGCAGTATTCGTACTGCGGTTTTTTTATGTTTTAAGCATCCTTTTGTGTATAATTTTGGAAATATTCAAAAAATTAAGACGTGCTAATATCTTTTAATCCAGCTGATACCTACACCAGAGTTTTGCGCGGCGCCAACATCACCCTGTAGGGCTAGATTTTTCCCAAGAGGAGTAGAGACAACCACTTTGCTGGTTTCGCTGCCAGCCCCTTGTTCAATGGCCACTTGAACCTTGCCAAATTCTTTGCCGATGCGAACTGCTTGGTTGGTTTTTGCTTCGGAACGTTCTTGGGGAGTGGCGTCTTCATCGGTTTCAGAGGCTCCTCCGCGAGTGCTGGTTTTAAATTCAAACTGATCAAAGCCAAAGTTACTGCGCATTTTTTCAAAAAATCCATGGCCACTTTCATCTGATTTAGCAATTTCCGCAAGCTGCACACTTTGCAAAACAGAAACTTCTCCTAATTTTTTACCAAATAGTAATAAGGATAAAATTTCTTCTTCAGGCATAGATGGTGTTGATGTGAAATCAATGATTGTACTATTTCCTGTGCCTTTTATTTCAATAACAACAATAATTCCGCCCTCAATTTTTTTGATTGCGCGAATATTTAATCTGGGGTTGTTTCGGTCATCGTCAACAAAAGTAATTTCACCGCGGGTGATTTTCAGAACCTTGCCCAAAATATCTAAAGTACCTTTGTGTAATCGTACTGTGCCAACCAAGAAAGGGTTCACAATCGATTTGCGTACATAAAAATCACCCTTCCAGGTTGTGTCAGCGCCAGAGCCTACAACTTTGAATGAACCATCGGGGTTATGCACTAAAATTTCCAAAGGAAAAGCGGTGGCATATTGCTTAGCTTGTTTTTCCTTGGCTTTTTTTGAATGACGATCAATAATTTTTGGAACTTTGGTATCAGCAGATGATTCTATGAAGTAGCTTGCTTTTTCAAGGGTGACTTCGCCTTTGCAACCAACATCAGCGCCCTTCCCTGTTATTGTTAGGGTGCCGCTTGCATCACTTACGAAGCCATCATTTTGGGCAATGCGCAGGTGGAAAAGGTGCATGGGCACGTTGAACACAGGTGAAAGTGGATCGGCAAAATCAATCCAGCCTTCGCCGCGTAGCTGACCTTGATTAGGGTCTGTGCTTTCGGTGACATCTTGCGCTGTAAAGCGGTTAACAATTAAGCGTTTGCCTTGCGCTTTGGTGCGAATGATAATGTTTTGGTAAAAGGTGCCAACTTCGCTATTTTCATATAGACCATTGTCAGCATTAACACTGCCTTCTAGCACAGGGCTATTCATTGCACCTTTGGCATGAAGATTTATTGAAATATCACCAAAAATTCGATCATCGGTCGCTAGCCAATCGGTTAATAGTTTTAGTCTGGTTGTGCCTTTGATGTGCGTATCAATAGTTGAATCAGCAAGGTTCGCTGAGCCTTTGGTTTCAAGGTTAACTTTGTCTTGGTCATTAACATTGAATTTCCATTTCCAAACGGCATTTTCAAGCTGCGCGTCTAGGGCCGCATTTAAATTATTCAAAATTTTATAGGTTTGCTTGTCTTGGTGTTGTTGCCAATGCCCTTTTGAGACATCAAGTTTAATGGTGGCTTGTTGGCCTTCTAGCTTTTGTAATTGGCCGTTTAGCAACCCTGTTATATCGGAATCATTCAACAAAACTTTAAGGCCACTAAGCTGAATATTCCGCAAGCTAATAGTTCCAGTAGTGGTGGCAGCGTCACCTAATTTTAGTTTTGTAATTTCAACAATTCCTGCGCAAAATTGCAATTGGGTTGGACTTAATCCATTTTCAAAATGATAGACAGTTGGCTTTAAAAGGGCCAATTGCAAGTCTTGCAGCTGCAGATTGCATTTTTTCACGTGAATTTCTGTTGAAGTGCTATTAAAGGCGATGTGTGCATCTAATGGACGGCTCTGATAATGCCCCTTTGTTAAATGTAATTCGCCTTCGCCCAACCCATTATTAATAGAAACATTCACATCAATTGGAAGATGAAAATCAGTGTCGTGAACGGTACCTTGTCCGCTAACTGTAATGTGTCCTTTTTCAAGGCTGCTAACATTTTCAAAAGATGCTTTAAAATTCAAACTTCCCTTAGCGCTTGGCCAGAAAATATGCAGAAGTTTTTGTAAATCTTGCGAAGCAATAACGCTGTGACCATTTATTAGGAATGGATTGAGCGATAAATCCATGTCTACAGATGCTGTATTTTTTTCATCGTGTCGCAGCTGTGCAGAAACTTTAATATGATTAGCATCAACAAACGTGCATTCTCCGAAAGCTTTTTCTAAAGGTTTTATGCCTTCTTGAAATTCCCATCTAATAGTGGGGCGCGATGAATAACCTTCTACAGAAATGTGACATTTAGCAAATTCATTTGAATCGGGCTTGGGTAAAGTCCACACAAACTTACCATTAAGAACGTTACTTTTTTGAGTGCATTCACCTTGTAACGTGTGCCCCTTGGATGTTTCAATTTTTAAAGGCAGCAACTGCCAGCCAGTTGTTTTTTCGAAGCGTGCCGTTAGCGATACTTCAGGCCCAAAAAAGTTGATAACGTGTTCATTTGCAAAAGGCTGAATGCTGGTTTTGGCAGACAAATCAATGGCATTGTTATAAATTTGAGCGTTTGCAAGGTAGCGTTTACCTTCCCAAGAACCTTCTAAATCCAACGTTGCGTGATCTTTTAATTGAGACAACGTTAATGTTAGCTTCTCTGCATTATGTGTAATAATGCCAAGCCATTCGGGATCTTGGCGCTTTAGATGAACGGATAAATTCTTATTATTTACCTGTAAAAATTCAATAGAAACTTCATTAAAGCGCTTTAAGCTGCTTGATATATTTTGCAAAAAGTAGCCCATAACCGACGGAGAAACACTTGAAAAATCAAAATCCAGCGGAGCTGTTTCTGTGGTTAAGGCACATTCACCAATGTTTAAAGTGATGCCTTTGAATAAGGCATTTGGAATATTCCATATAACATTTTTAAACGTTGCGACTGGCGCTTTGTTTTTAACAAGAGTGATACTTTGAATGTTGGCTGACAGAGGAAAATTTCTAGAGGCTTTAATTTCAATGACCGACGCTTTGTACGGCGTGAATGTTCTGATTAGAATTTTAATGCAGGCTTTTTGGGTGCATTCAAATTGCAAGCCTTGCCAAACCACTGCAAGGACAGCAGCGCTTATAAAAATTTTTTTAAGCAAGCTTTTCATTAGAACGCCTGCCCAACGCTTACGTAAAACTGGTAAGGGTTATCATAGGGTTTCTTAGTACCTGGTAGTTTACGACGCTGCAATGGAAAGGCGATGTCTATACGCACCGGCGCATAAGTTGTGTAATAGCGAACACCAAATCCAGTTCCCCAAAGTAGTTTTTTTCCAAAATTCGTAATACTTCGTTGAGACACAGTTCCTGCTTCAATAAACGCGACAGCACCTATAGTTTCCGTGAAACGGTAACGAAGTTCACCGCCAAATTCTAGTAAAGATTCACCACCCAATGGAACTTTGTTTTTATCAATTGGGCTAATCAGCTGGTATCCATAACCACGCACAGATCCGTTACCACCACCATAAAAACGCTTGTTCGGCGGCAAATCATTAAAATTATTAATTTTAATGGACCCTATACGCACAAATGATGCCAGTGTACCCATGTCTTCATCTAAGCTATTGGTTTGGAAGGGAATGTATATGCTTGCACTTGCTTGGCCTATAAGCATGCCCTTACTTGACCCTAAGTGCCCTGTGTAGGGCGTAATATTTCCCCCAACCTTGAAACCACGTGTTGGATTTAATAAGTCATTTGATGCATCAATTTCCAATTCAACAGGCACACCAACAAGGCGAATAGGGCTTTTTGCATTTGTTGTACGTGGACGAATGTTACCATTTTCTGTGCTGAGGCCAACGGAGCCTGACAGCATATCGGTAAATTGGCGATCAATTTTACTTGATAAAGCAAATGTTTGGCTTCGATAAGCACGCGTATCTTCTTTAAGCACATAGGTTTCGTTCTTTAGGGTTTGCTTAGGCGCGCCAAAGTCAGGGACATTATAGAAAAAACGAGCCTTGTTTCGAATTTTTGAAACACGCAAGGTTGCACCTAGGTTTTCTCCACCGCCCCTAAGGTTATAATGATTCCACGCAAAACGCGCTTCTCCTCCTTGGGTTGTGGCGTAATGCACACCGGCAGCAACAGACCGCGGAGGTGCTTCGGTCGTTTTCACATGCATTGTAATTGGCTGTTCTTTTGCGCTTTCTGACGAGGCATCTTCAACCGGTTTAGGCGTAACAACCACGTTGTCAAACAAGCCCGTCTGGCTTAGGTAACGACGCGTACGCTCTACAACACGAGTATCGTAGACATCACCATTTTTCCAATACAAACGATTTCTAATGTAGTCAGGGTTTAGGTTTTGAGTTGGTTCAATTTCTGAATTATGAATAATCGCGCAGCTGCCTAAATCAACAGGAAAAATCAACACAACCGTACGGTTTTTATGGTCGATTATGCCTTCGGGTTCATCAATTTCGGCAAAAGGATAGCCCGTTTGAGCAAAATATTTTTTAATAACAATTTGGCTTTTTTTAGCATGTTCAGCTATTAGCACGTCACCTTTGCTTAAGCCTACTAAATCATCAAGGTTCACAGTCAATTCTGGCATAGGTGACTTACCACGATTTTCAAGCTGCATATGTTCAATTGTGTAAACCGGCCCGAGGTCGCAAGTAAATTGAATAACCACAGGTGCTTTTTCAAGGTCAATTTTAACATCAACCTTGCAGCCATAGTAGCCAAAGGAATACAGGGTTTTTTCTAATAATACCTTATCTTTTTCAATGCGCTTCATTAAACCGCCAATGGAACCTGGCAGTCGTGATTTATTTTCCAATAACATTGAAACGCTTTCCATACGTTTTATCATTTCTGGAGTCAAGGTTTCTGGCCATTGAATTTTGTAGTCTATGCCATCTTGAGAAGGGGCAATAAGCTCAATATCAGTAGCTTCCTGACCATTTAAATGATAGGTACAAAATGTCAAAAAAATAACAGCTAGAAAAAAACGCATAACAACTAAGCAATACCTATTACTTGGATTCTAGCAAAGATGTGGAATTGGGGCTACCTGCCCAAATTTAAAAAGCGCACCTTAAAAAGTGCGCTTTCTTATTTAGACCAAAGTCTTAATTATTTATCTTTTTTATGGTCAGCTGCAAAATTAGTTGGACGCTTTTCAACAACGTGATCAATCAAGCCAAAAGTAACTGCTTCATCGGCTGACATGAATTTGTCGCGTTCCATTACGTCATTAATAGTTTCAAGTTTTTGACCTGTGCAGTCAGCATAGATTTTGTTCAAACGCGCACGTAAGTTTAAAATTTCGCGAGCTTGAATTTCAATGTCAGTTGCTTGACCTTGTGCACCACCATGAGGTTGATGAATCATGATGCGTGAATTGGTTAGCGCATAACGCTTACCCTTAGCACCAGCTGTAAGTAGTAATGAACCTGCTGAACAAGCTTGGCCCAAACACACGGTTGCTACGTCACAACGAATATAATTCATGGTATCAAGCATTGATAAACCAGACGTTACAACGCCGCCAGGAGAGTTGATATACATGTAAATGTCTTTATCTGGATCTTCTGATTCTAAAAACAAAAGCTGAGCGCAAATAAGCGATGCCATTTCGTCGTAGATTTGCCCTGTTAGGAAAATAATACGATCTTTTAAAAGCCTTGAAAAAATGTCGTAAGCGCGTTCGCCACGGCCAGTTTGTTCAACAACCATTGGCACCAGTGAAGAAACTAATGCATCCGCTTGTTTAGGAGATTTAAAATTCATGGCTATTCGCCTTTCTTAGTGCTGGCCTTCTTGGCGGGTGCTTTTTCGCTGTCAGATTTACCTTCTTTTGGCGCTTTGCTTGATGCTACTTTTTTAGTAGCTGGTTCGTCGTCGCCTTCATATCCAGGTACAACACCTTTCAATTTAGCAGGCAAGTCTTTCACCGTAATTTTGGTTTGCTTCTTTTTTGATTTTCCAAACACAAAATCAACAACCTTATCTTCTAAGGCCGGAGCAAGTAGCTTTTCCATAAGACGTGGGTTTTGCACGTAATAATCAATCACTTCTTTAAATTGGCTTTGGTACTTCATTGCTTCCATAACAACTTCGCGTTGGATTTCTTCATTGGTTAAAGCAATTTTATGCTCTTTCGCAATTTCAGAAACCAACATGCCAAGCTTTACTCTGCGTTCTGCAATCAGGTGATATTCAGCTTCTACTTCAGCCATATCAATGTCTTCTGTTTCACCACGAGCACGCGCTGCAGTAACTTCGTCTTGTAATTTCTTCCAAATTTGTTGGAATTCAAATTCAACTGATGACTTTGGCAAAGCAAGCTTGTACTGATCATTTAAGGCATCAAGAATTTGGCGCTTATGGTACAAGGTTATTAAGTGCTTCTGATCATTCTTAAGTGTTTCTTCCATTTTTTTGTGCAAACCATCTAGGTCTTCACAATCAAATTCTTTTGCAAAGGTTGCATCTAATTTAAATGTAACGCCAGCAAAAACAGACTGAATTTCAACTTCATAGGTGAAAGTTTTTGAAGCAATGCTTGCTTCTTGGAAATCTTTGGGATACGTAATCACAATTTCAGCAGTTTCACCCTCTGCTTTACCTTGAATACCCTTATGCAAAGGCAACCAAGTTGCGTCTGAATCTTCTGCGAGCGTTAGCTCTTGTTCTTGGGGAGTGCTGTGCTTACTTTTTTCTTTGATTAAGACTTTAACTTTGTCGCCCCATGCGGCTTTGCCTTTTTTAGGCTCTTTTTCATGGCCTTTATATCTTTTAAATAATGCATCAACGGCTTCATCAACTTCTTTTTTGGAAATGTCGACGACCAATTCTTCACAAGAAACTGATGAAAAATCTTTTAATTCAATAGTTGGCAAACATTCAACACTAACACTACATTCGAAACCGTCTGTAGTATCGGCCTTTTCAATAGTAACCTTTGGCTGTCCTGCTACACGTGGTTTATGTTCTTTATCAATAGTACTAAGAACGCGATCAACAATGTTATTAACCACTGATCTATTAGCTTCATCAGCGTAACGTGTTTGAATAACCGCAAGTGGAGCTTTGCCTGGGCGAAAGCCATCGATACGTACGTTTTGTGATTTTTTACTAAACCATGATGCTAGTTCTTGCGCATAATCAGATGATACAAGAGTAGCTTTGAAATCAATTACTGCGTCTTGCTCACGCACTTTTTGAACTGAAAGAGCCATAGAATTCCATGTGTTGATGTGGTGCGGGCGGAGGGACTTGAACCCCCATGACTTGCGTCGCCAGATCCTAAGTCTGGTGTGTCTGCCAATTCCACCACGCCCGCGCGTGTTGACTCTCTAAAAGCTACCAGAAATTCGAGGGTTTTGGCAACTGAGTATGTGCTATTTTTTTACTTTTCTTGCAAGAAAAATATTAGCTCCAAATATCTGCAGAAAAACTAAATGCATCTAAAATTTCTTTCCATCTGGCGGAATCACCGCCATTCCACCCTGGTTTTAAGTTTTTAGCTTCACGAACAATAATGTTTTCGATGCCATCAAATTTTTGTTCATGGGGCAGAAACAAAAGCGTGAAATGAGTATCACCACCACGAATTGCTGTTAATGCATCCCTAACTTCTTTCAAGGCATTCAAATCTGGTGGCGTCTCTCCATCTACTTCGTAATGAGAAATGATGTATAAAGTTTTCTGGTCTTTGGCCGTTATGAATTTTTCTTTTAAATGATTTAGCTTTGTTTTTATTTGGGGGAAAATTTCTTTAAGTTTGTCGGGAGTTAATTCCCCGTCTCGAGGTGCTGACCATAATGCTTTCCCCGCTGCTGAGTCAAATAAATGCCGCCAAATCATATTGTTCTTATGATTCCAAAGCATGGATTTATGATCAACCACATCAGCAGATCCGTAAGTTTCATAGTGAATAGTAAAATCTTCTAATTCGAAATAATCAGTTAATCCATTGCGTAGCACTTCTGCAAAGCAGTAATAATCACAAATTCGCATCCAATCAAACAGGTCAGCATGGCCAGGTTTTGTTTCCCTGGGGGGAAATTCTGGGGCAAAATATCCATTAATTTGGCTTTTTGTTAAGCAATTAGAACCAATACCAATCACACGTTCAAATACTGTGTCGCATTCATAGATATGGCTGCCCTCCTCGCTTGCAAAAAGGGAAAAACACGCGTCAAGAAACAATAATATAAATGTTGAACGCAGAACCATACAACCCCGCAAAAGTGGTACATACAATTACAATACGTCCAAAAAGTTAATAATTACTTTTCAATGTTCTAGATGTTGCTGATTGGAATCTATGGTTAGGCCGGCATGACAAAAATTATGAATTGTTTCACTGGATCATGACGTCGCTGCGCCCCTCTTGATGACGGGGGCGGAAGCGTCTTCCAGAGCCTTCGTCAGAAGGCGTGGGGATCCAGCGGGTATTATCCGGAAATTATAGAACTGGACTCTATGGTCAAGCCATAGAGAAACTAGGGGGTTGGGCAGACTCTCTTGCCAGTTTCCCTACGACTTGATCGTAGGGTCCAGTGGATATCATCAATTCTTTTTTTAAATAAAAAATAATTAAAATTAACTATAAATAATATTATTATAATTAACCATTATTTAAATAATAATTAACCATTTTTTAATACCCCCCCCTGTAATCTAAAGTTTGTTAGAAACATTTTTTAGTACAGAGGTAACTTATGAAAAGAATACATAAATTAACAGTAGCACTACTAACGGTAGTTGCTGTAACAACATGGAACACGACGTTTGCAACATCCATGACTATAGACGTTGAAGGCACCGATAGCGCAAGCCATAGCGGTGCAATCTCTACAGGAACTCTAAACAAAACCAATGCAGGTGCGCTTGCCCTTAGCGGCACTAATGCAATTGGTGCTTTAGGTATTCATGGCGGTAAGGTTTCCGTAAGTTCAGCTAGCAATTTAAATGGAGCATCATCTGCAGTGACCTTTGCTGCATCTGGTACCGACCCTGTAACAGCTGCTGCCAACACGGCAACCTTAGAAATTGCAGGAACTATGAATACTGGTGCGTTTGCTTTTTCAACAGCTGGTACAGTTCAGGTAGATAGCACGTATACGGCAACATTAAATGCTGCCCCCACAGGCACAGGGTTAGTGCATAAAACTGGCGCTGGTGTAATGAAAGTTGCATCAGACCTAAGCACTTCTGCAGCTTTAGCAGGAATTCATGTGGATGCTGGAACGTTGTATGTACAAAGTGGCAAAGCACCTGTTGCACCAATTCAAATAGCAAGTGGAGCAGCACTTCAGCTTGCAGGCGTAGATGAATCAGCAGAAAGTCAAATTAGCAGTGCACTTACTGTACAATCAGGTGGCAGTATTGAAGTAGATGCTGATGTAAGCGTTGGTAGTGCACTATCAGTAACAACTACGTACACTTTTGACACGGCAGATGGTTACTATAAAAATGGTGCAGCGGTTATTGCTTGGCCTTCGAATTTTCAAGTATTTTTTCCTTTGGGGGCTCTTGATAGCTATCCTGATTTTTCCTCTTGGTCTACTACTGATACATCGGATTTGCATCCTTCATATGGAGGAGTAACGCCTTGGTATCTTCCAGCCGGTATGTACGGCCCAAATGCTTACTACAGTAACTACGACAGCGCTTTTGTTGCAGCTCACCCAACTACCACAGTATCAACTGGTATGGATGCCGCGCTATCTGGAACAGTGCTTATGCAATCAAGTTCTACTCTTAAACTTGGCGCAGGTTCAAACTGGGCGCGTAACATAACTGTTGGAGTGCCTAGTTAAGCACTACTAAACCTACTGTGCGTGGTGTTTTACTGGAACCTAACTATCGTCATCCCTGCGAAAGGCTGAAAGGCCTGGATGCGGGGATCTTAGACCCCCGAACTACGGCGCTACAGCGCCTTGTCAGGGGTGACACTGGGTTTTTCTAAACTTGTACACAGTGGTGCTTAATATAATTCAAACTCTGGGCTTGCGCATGGTTTTGTGCAGGCCCATTTTTTGATTTTGTATTCTGAATTTCATAGGAAAAGTGTGGATTGCCGCGCTACGCTCGCAAAGACGACACGAACCGTCATCGCGAAGCCTGAAAGGTTGTGGCAATCCATACTTGTGGATGACGAAGCAATTAAGATTTCAGAAAAAAGTCTTTCAATTGTTTATAGGCAGCGCTCAATTGTTTACTATCTACAGCTATAAATATTGTGTCATCCCCTGCAATAGTTCCGGATATGCCAAAAGATTCATCAACCACGAACTCTTCATCAATTACATAAGCCACGCTGTTTGCATGACCTGGCAACGTATTGATAACAATTAAGTTTGGGGCCAACTCAGTGATTCGGGTAATAGGAGCTGCCGAGCTCTGTTTCACGACCTGATATACCCCATTAACCTTTGCGATGTTTAATTTTTTCAAACGCCGGGAAAGCGTGGCCTGAGGCATATCCACCCCTTTGCTTTTTAGAGCCGCCTGCAGATCAGACTGTTCAGCAAACGCGGCAGATTTTATACATTTTAGAAGGACTTCGTCTTCGATGGGGTGACGGCTCATAAGAAATTCCTGACTTTTGTCATACTCGCGAAAGCGGGTATCCATAATGATTAATTATAATGGATCTCCGATCAAACCGGAGATGACAACGACGTCATTTAAATCCACTTTTGTGGAAGTATATTCAATTTTGATTGACAGGGCAATTGTTTGGATATATATTCAATAAAGTGAATATAATATGAATATGATATGTGGAAGATATTTTTGTGGGCGTTTCTGATTGTGCATCAGCTTAATGCTGCTCCCGGTAAAATTACAGTTGGGCTATCTGCTGACTACCCTCCGTTTGAATTCAAACAGGGCGAAGAAATTGTAGGGTTTGATGTAGACCTAGCAAAAGCAATTGGCAAAGAGCTGGGTCTAGAAGTTGAAATAAAAGACATGTCATTTGCAATGCTTTTTGGCGCACTTAATGCGGGAGAAATTGATGCAATCATTTCCTCAATCACCATAAACGAAGAAAATAGCAAAAATTATGATTTCTCTGCACCCTACTATTTTGATACTTTTGCTATTTTGCACACAGCTGAAAAACCAGTTAGCAAGGAAACCCTAAGCGGCAAATCAATTGCGTGTCAAATGGGAACGTCTGGCATGCAAACGTGGCTAAAATCCCAAACATCTGATGCTAAAATTGTACTTATGGATACCATGCCTCAAATGGCAGAAGCTCTAAAAGCAAAGCATATTGATGGCGCTTTAATGGACGCCACCCAGGCAAAGGAATTTGTTAAAAATTCCAAAAATCTTTCTTATACGATTGTTGGCAATGTCAGTAATGGTACAGGTGTGGTAATGAAAAAAGGCTCACCTCTTAAGATTCAAATAAATACTGCAATAGAAGTACTGAAGCAAAAAGGTATTTTAAAAAATTTAGAAAGCAAATGGGCTGAGGGCAACGCTGAAAAACAAACGCACACTGTTTTAAATGATTTTTTGTTTATAGCTAAAGGACTACCCACCACCCTAACCTATAGTCTTTTGGCTATTTTTCTAGGCGGTGTATTGGGTGTTTTATTTGCAATATCAAGGCACTTGAACCGTGGGGCAATCAACTGGGCAATTATTTCCCTTATTTCAGTAATTCGTGGCACGCCTGTTTTGTTACAGCTTAGCTTTGTGTATTTTTCAGCACCCACTTTAATAGGGGTTAAGTTAAGCGTGCTAACTGCCGGGGTATTAACGCTTGGCATAAATTCTGCCGCTTACATTGCTGAAATACTGCGATCTGGCTTGCAAAGTTTACCTAAGGGCCAATTCGACGCAGCCCAGGCTTTGGGAATATCGAAATGGCACATGTGGAAAGATATTATTTTGCCGCAGGTTTTGCGCAATGTTTTTCCGTCATTGATTAATGAAATTGTTACCTTAACCAAGGAAACCGCTTTAGTTTCAGTTTTAGGTGAAATGGATATCATGCGGAGGGCCCAGACGTTAGCGGCCGAAACATATAATTATTTTGAACCAATGTGTTTAGCAGGGGTGATTTATTACCTGCTTGAGCCTTTTGCAAAAAGATTTTTGATAAAGAGTTTTGCAGGATAAATGCAGTTGCCGATAAAACATTCCTCACTTTTTTTCATCAACAGGAGTTTTT
>Ga0207938_1000046_pt1 | contig 19182 bp, 13 predicted proteins | sample LakMenEpi15Mar12_FD_150671 | JGI IMG/M metagenome (GOLD analysis project Ga0207938, IMG submission 150671) | Freshwater microbial communities from Lake Mendota, WI - 05MAR2012 deep hole epilimnion (SPAdes) | ecosystem: Environmental > Aquatic > Freshwater > Lake > Epilimnion/Euphotic zone ...
ATGCTGTTAATTGATGGTACTTTCTCATTTGCAACGCCTTTCTGTGCCTGTATTTTCAACAAACACTCTAATGCGTTGCACTTCATTTTAGAACCTGGCAGACATCAAAAAATTTCCTTTTTTATGAACTGCAGTTTTTGTCGCTGTTTTAAATTATGCAACATTAAATGCGAATAAACCGACATAATTGTAATTATATGACGTTAAATTAGATAAATACAATCCATCAGAAAAATTTTAATGAGATCGTTGAATCAATTTATATGAGTCATACTTGAAAAAAAATTATTTTTGTATTTTCTCCGTCCTTAGCAATGGAAGAGTGAAGGATGGTAAAAAGTACTTCCTACTTGTGTTTAACTGAGACAACGTCTGCAGATTTCTTTAATTCTGACGCTGCTAACATTGCACCAGGTTGAAATCTAATTGTATGTGTGTAAATCAAGATTTTTTAAATACCAGCAACCTGATAAGCCGTGAAAATTAAGCATTTTTGCTAAAAACAGCCCTTCACAAATTCTTTGCATTTTCCCCCAAAAGTATACCCAGGGTATACCCGATAAACTTTAGACAAAAGGGTTAACAGGCAGAAAGCCTTGTATGAATTGGTTGCGGGGGCTGGATTTGAACCAACGACCTTCAGGTTATGAGCCTGACGAGCTACCGGGCTGCTCTACCCCGCGACAATGTAAATAATGTATAGCTGTGCCTGTAAAAAAAAGCAAGATATTTTCCTGGACAATTTTCTTTGCATAATCTAAAACAAGAATGGTTACCGAAAGGTGATTTAGGAGTGTAGCTCAATTGGCTAGAGTGTCGGTCTCCAAAACCGAAGGTTGTGGGTTCGAGCCCCTCCACTCCTGCCATGTTAGTTTTCTATAGACATTTTCATTACAATCTTATACAAATTGCTGGTGAGTCTGTGTTAGACAGACATAATGCTTTTTGTTGTTCTTTTCTAAGGAAATACTCTATGGCCGATCATACAAAGACACCTCTTACAAAAAAGATCCCTGAGTTTTTTGCTCAGGTTCGTCAAGAAATGCGTAAAGTTACTTGGCCAAGCGGCAAGGAAACGCGCGTTACAACGGTGGTTGTGTTTATATTCGCAATTATTGCGGCAGCCTATTTCATGGTTGTGGATCAAGTTATTTATCGTCTATTACATTTAATTATTGGATAAAACGTTATGTCAGCTGCTAAGTGGTATGTGGTAAACGTGTACTCTGGGTTTGAAAAAAAAGTGGCCCAGCTTATTACAGAACAAGCCGATAAACATTCGCTAAGTGAAATGTTTGATCAAGTTTTGGTGCCTTCAGAAGAAGTTGTCGAGATTCGCAAGGGCAACAAAAAAGTAAACGCTGAGAAAAATTTTTTCCCCGGTTACGTTCTTGTTAAAATGATTCTCAATGATATTACCTGGCATATGGTGCGTGATATTCCTAGAGTTTCAGGTTTTCTTGGGGCTAAGGGTAAGCCAAGCCCTATAGGTGAATCAGAAGTAAAACGAATTATGCAACAGGTTCAAGATTCTATTGAAAAGCCAAAGCATAATGTGGTATACGAAATAGGAGAGCAGGTTCGTGTTTGTGACGGGCCCTTCACATCATTTAGCGGTTTCGTTGAAGAGGTTGATGAAGATAAGGGGCGTCTAAAGGTTTCTGTTATGATCTTTGGTCGACCAACTCCTGTAGAACTTGAATTTGGTCAAGTTGAAAAACAGTAAGTAAATCTGTGGAAGGCTGCCAAGCCGCACCGCAGCTCAATTTTATAGTGAGGAATTATGGCAAAAAAAATTACGGGCTATATTAAGCTCCAGGTGCCCGCTGGAAAAGCTAACCCATCTCCGCCAATTGGCCCAGCCTTGGGTCAGCGCGGTTTGAATATCATGGAATTTTGTAAGGCTTTCAATGCGCAAACCCAAGGGGTTGAGCCAGGGACGCCCTTACCGGTTGTGATCACTGTGTACGCGGATCGTACTTTTTCGTTTGTCACAAAGACACCTCCCAATACTTTCTTCTTGAAGAAAGCTGCGAGTATTCAAAAAGGCACGAAAACTCCGGGGCGTGAAATTGTTGGAAAAGTAACAATGGCTCAAATTCGTGAAATTGCAGAAATAAAAATGAAAGACCTTAACGCTCATGACCTGGATGCAGCATGCCAAATGCTTATCGGTTCTGCTCGTTCAATGGGCTTAGAAGTTGTGGGGGCATAATTATGGCGGGTAAGCGTATTAAAAATGCACTCAAAAGCATAGATGACAAAAAAGTATATTCATTGAGCGAAGCAGTTAAATTGGTGAAAACTAATGCAACTGCAAAGTTTGATGAGACAGTTGAAATTTCTATAAACTTAAACGTGGATGCAAAAAAAGCTGAGCAAAATATTCGCGGTGTTTTAAGTTTGCCTCACGGTACAGGTAAAGTTTATAAGGTTGCTGTTTTTGCTCGTGGCCCGAAGGCTGAAGAGGCTAAAAAAGCTGGTGCTGATCTGGTTGGTGCTGAAGAAATTGTGGATCAAATTTTAAAGGGAGATATTCCTTTTGATAAGTGTATTGCTACTCCAGACATGATGGGTGTGGTAGGTAAGGTTGCAAAAATATTAGGTCCTCGTGGTTTGATGCCTAATCCAAAACTGGGAACGGTTACTATGGATGTGGTTGCTGCTTTGTCTGCAATTAAGGGCGGTCAAATTGAATACCGTACTGAAAAAGCAGGCGTTGTTCATTCACGTGTTGGCAAGGCTAGTTTCACTGAAAGCGCGCTCCAAGAAAACATTAAGGCATTGCTTGATGTGATTTCAAAAGCGCGTCCAGCTGGTGTAAAAGGCACATATATTAAAAAATTGAGTTTAAGTTCAACTATGGGCCCGGGCCTGCAATTTTCGGTTGAATAATGGCATTCTCATAGGGAAACCTATGAGATAGGAACAGGAGCCTATCCTGTCCAAGACTGTGGGTTCGGGAAACCGTTTAATAGTGTAAGCTGCCTACATAGACAGAATGGGTTGTGCATTTGCTCTTCCCTTTCTGTTTCAAAAAGTAACGAGTGAAGGAGTATAACAATGGACCGTATGCAAAAGGAAGCATTGGTTGCAGATATGCGCCAGAGACTAGAGGCATCAACTCTAGTTGTTGTTGCTCGTCAATCAGGTTTAACGGTTGATGAAGTAACAGGTCTGCGTCGTGATATGCGTGCTGCAAATGCAGAATTTAAGGTTTTAAAAAATACCCTCGCTCAGATTGCCGTTAAAGGAACTAAGCTAGAAGGTTTAACTGAAATGCTGGTTGGTCCAACTACGTTGGCTTATTCAGTAGATTCTGTTGCTGCAGCTAAAGCTCTTGTCGAGTTTGCTAACAAAAATGACAAGATCCAAGTTGTAGGAGCGTGCCTAGATGGAAAAGTTCTGAAATTAGCTGAAGTAAAAGCATTAGCTACATTGCCATCACTAGATGTGTTGCGCAGTAAGCTTATTGCAGTTATTAGCGCGCCAGCTACTAAGTTGGCTATCTTGCTTAAAGAGCCTGCGGCTCGTGTAGCAAGAGTAATTTCAGCAAAAAATGGTTAATCAATAGCGAGACAACTGAGGAGAATAATTATGTCTAAATTAAAGAAAATCGTTGATGAACTATCAACATTAACAGTACTAGAAGCTGCAGAGCTTTCAAAATTGTTAGAAGAAACTTGGGGAGTAAGTGCTGCAGCTGCTGTTGCTGTTGCTGCTCCATCTGCTGCGAATGCAGAAGCTGCAGAAGCACAGACTGAATTTGATGTCATCCTTGAAGATGGTGGCGCGAACAAAATTAATGCAATTAAAGAAGTTCGTGCAATCACTGGTCTTGGCCTAAAAGAAGCTAAAGATCTCGTTGAGGGTGCTCCAAAAGCAGTTAAGCAAGGTGTATCTAAAGACGAAGCAGACAAACTTAAGAAACAGCTAGAAGAAGCTGGCGCTAAAGTTTCTGTAAAATAATATAAACGCTTGGCAGGTTCTGATAAGGAGCTTGCTGAGCGTATTTTTTTACGCTAGTGTTACAAACTAGCGTTCAGATTAATTTTATTAAAAATTTTATTTTTGTTAGGTATGCGCTCAATATTGTTTTTTATATGTTTATACAAAAAATATTTACGTGTCCTTTTTTTAGCACCTTTTTCATCGTGTAGGAGTTTCGTGCATGGTTCGCTCATTTACAGGTCGTAAGCGATTTCGTAAAAATTTTGGTCGCATCCAAGAGGTTGCGCCACTACCAAATTTAATTGCTTTGCAAAAAAATTCTTATGAAGCATTTTTGCAGCTTAATGTAAAGCACGAAAAGCGCTTTAATACTGGACTTTTGGAAGTTTTTAGTTCCATTTTTCCTATTAAAGATTATTCAGGAAAAGCGCATTTAGAGTTTTTTCATTATGATTTTGAGAAGCCAAAATTTGATGAAGAAGAGTGTCGTACGCGTGGTCTGACTTACGCTGCCCCTCTTAAGGTCACATTCCGTCTCGTTGTTTGGGATGTCGATAGTGACTCTGGGTCACGTTCAATACGCGACATTAAAGAGCAAGATGTTTACATTAGCGACACACCTTTGATGACAGACCGTGGAACTTTCATTGTTAATGGTATTGAGCGAGTTATTGTTTCTCAAATGCATAGAAGTCCTGGTGTGTTTTTTGATCATGATAAAGGAAAAACGCATGCATCAGGCAAGATTCTCTACGCTGGACGAATTGTTCCTTATCGTGGTTCTTGGTTAGATTTTGAATTTGATCCAAAAGACCAAATTTGTGTGAGGGTTGACCGTCGTCGCAAGCTGCCCGTTACTACACTTTTGATGGCACTTGATAGTGATTACACTGAAAAAGCGCGAGAAAAAGCTAAAACAGCCAAAAAAGCTCTTGATGCAAAAGATCTTATGGGAATGTCTCGTGAAGAAATTTTGCACACATTCTACGAAAAAGTTACATATACACGGAATAAGAAGCTTTGGGTGACTGATTATATTGCGGATCGCTGGAAAGGCGTGAAGCTAACTCATGACTTGATTAATGCTGACACTGGTGAAATTGCTGTTGAGTCGGGCACAAAAATCACACCGCGTCTTGCGAAAAAATATGAATCTGAAGGATTGAAGCAAATTGCCTTTTCTGAAGAGCATTTGCAAGGTAGTTACTTGGCTGATGACCGAATTAATACTGAAACAGGTGAAATTTATATTGAATCTGGTGATTTGCTTTCTCCTGAGACAATGGAAATTCTAAACGAACAAAAAGTTAAGTCTTTTGATCTCTTGAATATTGACCATGTTAACATTGGCGCTTATTTACTGAATACGCTTCAGGCAGACAAAAATCAAAACCGCGACGAAGCATTGATGGATATTTATCGTGCCTTACGCCCAGGTGAGCCACCAACCGTTGAAGGCGGAGAAGCTTTATTTAGAGCATTGTTCTTTGATCCTGAGCGTTATGACTTATCAGCTGTTGGTCGCGTTAAAATGAATGCACGTTTGGGCTTAAATACGCCAGATGATGTTAGAGTTTTGAAAAAAGACGACATTCTTTCGATGGTGAGAATTCTTTTAGAATTACGCGATGGTAAGGGTGAGATAGATGATATTGATAACCTTGCTAACCGTCGTGTTCGATCTGTTGGTGAGCTTTTAGAGAATCAGTTCCGGGTTGGCTTGGTTCGTATGGAGCGTTCTATTCGTGAGCGCATGGGGTCTGTTGATATTGACACCGTGATGCCAAATGATTTAGTAAACGCTAAACCAGTTGCAGCGGCTATTCGTGAATTTTTTGGTTCATCTCAGTTATCTCAATTTATGGATCAGACCAACCCTCTTTCTGAAATCACGCACAAGCGTCGTTTGTCAGCATTAGGACCTGGTGGTTTATCGCGTGATCGCGCTAGTTTTGAAGTTCGTGACGTTCACCCGACACACTATGGTCGTATTTGTCCAATTGAAACTCCTGAAGGTCAGAACATTGGGTTGATTAACTCATTGGCAACCTATGCACGAGTAAACAAGTATGGTTTCATTGAAAGTCCATATCGTAAGATTTCCGATGGTAACGTTACCGACGAAGTGATTTACATGAACGCACTTGAAGAAAGTCGTTACATTATTGGCCAAGCAAGTGTAGAGCTTGATGAAAAAGGTCGTATCATAGAAGAATTCGTTACTTGTCGTAAATCAGGCGAATTTGGTATTTTTCCACGCTCAAGTGTTGACTATATTGACGTTTCTCCAAAGCAGCTAGTTTCTGTTGCGGCATCTCTAATTCCCTTCTTGGAAAACGACGATGCGAACCGTGCATTGATGGGTTCTAACATGCAACGTCAGGCTGTTCCTCTTTTAAGAGCTGAGGCGCCTCTTGTTGGGACGGGCATGGAAGCTATTGTTGCAAAAGACTCAGGTGCTGTAATTACAGCTAAGCGCGATGGTGTTGTTGATCAGGTCGATGGAAAGCGAATTGTTATTCGTGTTACTGAAAAAGACAGTGATAACAAATCAGGTGTTGATATTTTCAATTTGCTGAAGTTCCAACGTTCAAATATGAGCACATGTATTAACCAGCGTCCTTTAGTTAAAAAAGGCGACGTAGTTAAACGTGGAGATATTATTGCTGACGGTCCGGCAACTGAGCTTGGTGAATTGGCATTAGGGCGTAACGTACTGGTTTCATTCATGTCATGGCAAGGGTACAATTTCGAAGACTCAATCGTTATCTCTGAGCGTATTGTTCAAGACGATGTGTTTACTTCAATTCATATTGAAGAGTTTGAGCTTATGGCTCGTGACACAAAGTTAGGTAACGAAGATATTACTCGTGATATTCCAAACGTAGGTGAAGAAGGCCTACGGAACTTGGATGAAGCAGGTATAGTTTATGTCGGAGCAGAGGTTAATCCTGGTGATATTTTAGTTGGTAAAGTTACTCCGAAAGGAGAAGCTCCTTCTACGCCAGAAGAAAAGCTTTTGCGAGCAATTTTTGGTGAAAAAGCTTCTGATGTGCGTGATAGCTCACTTCGCGTTCCGCCGGGGGTTTCAGGAACAGTTGTTGAAGTGCGTATTTTTTCACGCCGCGGTATTGAGCGCGATGAAAGATCTATAGCATTGGAGCGCCAGGAAATTGATCGTCTTGCAAAAGATCGTGAAGCAGAGCGCGCCATTTTGGAGCGTAGTTTTTCTCAGCGCCTTAGAGATCTTCTTGTTGGCAAAAAATTTTCATCTGGTTCAAAAGCTTTGATAAAAGGTAAAGAAATTACTACTGAGATGCTTTCTGACCTTCATCCTGCAGAGTGGAAAAAAATTATTGTTTCAGAAGCGGAGACAATGACTGAAATAGAAGACATGAAAGCTGAATTTGATGGTTCATGTGCTAGATTACAAGCTACATTTGAAGATAGGGTTGAAAAATTACGTCGTGGAGATGAATTGCCACCTGGAGTTCTAAAGTCTGTTAAAGTCTTTATAGCTGTTAAACGTAAACTTCAGCCAGGTGATAAGATGGCTGGTCGTCACGGTAACAAAGGGGTTGTGTCTAAAGTTGTTCCAATGGAAGATATGCCACATCTTGAAGATGGTACTCCTGTTGATATTATTTTGAACCCACTTGGTTTGCCTTCTCGTATGAACGTTGGGCAAATTCTAGAAACTCACTTGGGTGCGGCGGTTGCTGGTATGGGGCGTCAAATCAATGAAATGATAGAAAAATATCGTGACAAAGAACTTGAAGTTAAAGATATTCGTAATAAATTGTTAGACATCTATACAGATAAAAAAGATCAAAAAGATATTAAGTCTCTTGATGATGAGCAACTTATGGAAATGGCTGGCAATCTTCGAAAGGGTGTACCTATTGCATCTCCTGTGTTCGATGGTGCAAGTCATGAAGAAATAAATAATGCGTTGACTTATGCCGGGCAACCAACTTTCGGTCAGGTTGATTTGTTTGATGGACGTACTGGTGAGCCTTTTGATCGTAAGGTCACTGTTGGATATATTTACATGTTGAAGCTTCACCATTTGGTTGATGATAAGATTCACGCACGTTCAATTGGACCATATAGTCTTGTGACTCAGCAGCCTCTAGGTGGTAAAGCACAGTTTGGTGGGCAGCGTTTCGGAGAAATGGAAGTCTGGGCACTGGAAGCTTATGGTGCTGCATACACGCTTCAAGAAATGCTGACAGTTAAGTCGGATGACGTTGTTGGTCGTATGAAAGTATACGAAGCCATTGTGAGAGGAGACGATAATATGGAAACAGGTATTCCAGAGTCCTTTAACGTATTGGTGAAAGAACTTCGTTCGCTTGGCCTAAACGTGGCATTTGAGCAGTTTGAATAATTTTGTGAGGAGCCTTGGGCTCCTCATATTTACTAAATCTAATTTTTACATTTTGTTCGGGAGTAACTTATGAACCGAGAGATTAAACGAAGCTTCAACGCAATGGATGTTCTTCCAGATTTTGATGCAATTCGTATTACTATTGCAACAGCAGAACGTATTCGTTCTTGGTCATATGGGGAAGTAAAAAAGCCTGAAACTATTAACTATCGCACCTTTAAACCGGAACGTGATGGTTTGTTTTGCGCTCGTATATTTGGTCCAGTAAAAGACTATGAATGCCTGTGTGGTAAATACAAGCGTATGAAATATCGCGGTGTGATCTGCGAAAAGTGCGGCGTAGAAGTTACATTAAGTAAGGTTCGTCGTGACCGCATGGGGCATATTGAATTAGCTGCTCCTGTTGCGCACATTTGGTTTACTAAATCTTTGCCTAGTCGTGCAGGTATGCTGCTTGATATAGCGCTAAAAGATCTTGAAAAAATTCTGTATTTTGAAAGCTATGTGGTTCTTGATCCTGGCATGACAGCAATGTCCTATGGGCAGTTGTTAAATGAAGAAGAGTTCATGCAAGCTCAAGATGAGTACGGCGAAGAAGCATTTAATGCTGGCATTGGTGCTGAAGCGTTACGTGAAATGCTTCGTAAAATAGAGCCAAAAAGCGAAAGCGAAAAGCTTCGTCAGGAACTTACAGAATGTTCATCTGAAATTCGTCGTAAAAAAATAATGAAGCGCTTAAAGCTTCTGGAAGCATTTTTAGAGTCAAATACTCCACCTGAGTGTTTGGTCATGGAAGTTATTCCAGTAATTCCACCAGAATTACGTCCTTTGGTTCCTCTTGATGGCGGTAGATTTGCTACTTCGGATTTGAACGATTTGTATCGTCGCGTTATTAACAGAAATAATCGTTTGAAGCGTCTTATTGAGCTTCGTGCGCCTGAAATTATTATCCGTAATGAAAAGCGTATGCTACAAGAATCTGTTGACGCGTTGTTTGACAATGGTCGTAGAGGTCGTGCAATTACTGGGACTAACAAGCGCCCACTTAAGTCTTTAGCAGATATGCTCAAAGGTAAACAAGGTCGTTTCCGTCAAAACCTACTAGGTAAGCGAGTTGACTATTCTGGTCGTTCGGTGATTGTGGTTGGTCCAGAATTAAAGCTACATCAATGTGGCTTGCCTAAGAAAATGGCCTTAGAATTATTCCGTCCATTTATTTATGCGCGCCTTGAACGTTATGGTCTTGCTAGCACATTGAAAGCTGCAAAGCGAATGGTTGAAAAAGAGCGTCCTGAAGTTTGGGATGTTTTAGAAGATGTTATTCGTGAGCACCCAGTATTATTAAACCGCGCTCCAACTCTTCACCGTTTAGGTATTCAGGCATTCGAACCTGTGCTTATTGAAGGTAAAGCAATTCAGCTGCATCCTCTTGTTTGTACAGCTTTCAACGCTGACTTCGATGGAGACCAAATGGCAGTGCATGTGCCTCTTTCATTAGAAGCTCAGCTTGAAGCTCGTGTATTGATGATGTCGACTAATAACATTCTTAGCCCATCTAGTGGACGTCCAATTATTGTACCTTCGAAAGATATTGTGCTTGGAATCTATTATCTAAGCTTAATGGCTGATGGTATGCCAGGGGAAGGCAGTCTGATTTCAGATATTTCTGAAGTGGAGCATGCATTATCACAAGGGCACTTACACATTCATTCAAAAGTGAAAGCGCGTGTTCCTGTCTACCATGAAGATGGAAGCGTTACTTATCAGCGAGTAGATACAACTCCAGGTCGTTTGTTCCTTGGTAACTATTTACCAAAGCATTACAAAATGCCTTATGAGCTTGTAAACCAAGTAATGACTTCAAATGAAATCAGCTCACTTGTTGATGACGTTTATCGTCATTGTGGGCAAAAAGAAACGGTTATATTTGTTGATCGTATTATGACTTTAGGTTTCACTTACATGACGAAGAGTGGTGTGTCCTTTGGTAAAGACGACCTTATTGTTCCAAAAGAAAAAGAAGTGCTGATTGGTCAAACAAAAGCTGCTGTTGCAGAATATGAGCAGCAATACCTAGACGGCCTGATTACTCAAGGTGAAAAATATAACAAAGTCGTTGATGCTTGGGGGCGTTGTACTGATAAAGTTGGTGACGCCATGTTACAAGCGATGTCAAAAAACCTTCCCGGTGAACCATTTAATGCGGTTTATATGATGATTCACTCGAAGGCTCGTGGTTCAGTTACTCAGATGCGTCAGATGGCGGGTATGCGTGGTTTGATGACAAGACCTTCCGGTGACATTATGGAAACGCCAATTATCTCAAACTTTAAAGAAGGTTTGCATGTTCTTGAATATTTCATATCAACCCATGGTGCTCGTAAGGGCCTTTCGGATACAGCTTTGAAAACAGCAAACTCAGGTTACCTAACTCGTCGTTTGGTTGACGTTGCTCAAGATTGTATCATTGTTGCTGATGATTGCGGAACTACACAAGGTATCCACATGAGATCCGTCGTTGAAGGTGCCAATACTGTGGTTCCATTGACTGATCGTATTTTAGGGCGTACTGCCTCGGAAGATATTGTCCACCCATTAACCAATGCAGTTATTGTAGCGGCTGGTGAAATGATTGTAGAAGATACAGCAGAACTTATTAGCGAAGCTAGTATCCATGAAGTCAGAATTCGTTCTGTTTTGACATGCGAAATGGAAACAGCCATTTGTGCTAAATGTTATGGACGTGACTTGGCGCGCGGAACTACTGTTAACGTAGGTGAAGCAGTTGGTGTTATAGCTGCTCAGTCAATTGGTGAGCCTGGAACACAGCTAACGATGCGTACTTTCCACATGGGTGGTGCCGCGCAACGAAGTGCCGAGCAATCAAGCATAGAAAGCTCAATGCCTGGTAAGGTTCGATACAAGAACATTAACGCAATTGATAATGCATCTGGTCAAACTATTGTGCTTTCACGTAACGGTGAAGTCATCATTCTTGATGATCAAAATCGTGAACGTGTGCATTACCGTATTCAATATGGCGCTAAGCTTTTGATAAAAGATGGCGCTGCAATTAAGCAGGGTCAAAAAATTGCTGAATGGGATGCATATACGATTCCTGTAATAACAGAAAAAGAAGGTATAGCTCATTTCGTTGACTTGATCGATAGCGTAACGATGCGAGAAGTGGTAGATGAATCCACTGGTATTTCTAGTCGCGCTGTTATTGACGCGAAATCATCGCGTAGTAGCGCTGAGCTTCGCCCAATGATTAGTATGCGTGACGCAAAAGGCACTCCGATTAAATTATCAAACGGCCTTGAAGCGCGTTATTTCCTGCCAATTGATGCGATTATTTCTGTTGAAAATGGTGCTAATATTCCTGCTGGTGAAGTGATTGCTCGTATTCCGCGTGAAACTTCAAAAACTCGAGATATTACCGGTGGTTTGCCACGTGTTTCCGAATTGTTTGAAGCACGTCAACCTAAAGATGCAGCAATTATTGCTGAATTTGATGGTAAAATTGAGTTTGGCAAGGACTATAAAGCAAAACGTCGTATCGTTGTTATACCTGAAAATGAAAACTTGCAACCAGTAGAATATTTGGTTCCACGTGGTAGACATATCGTTATTCAAGAAGGCGATTATGTACGTAAAGGTGACCTGATAGTTGAAGGAAACCCAGTTCCACATGATATTTTACGTGTTATGGGTGTCGAAGCGCTGGCAGTTTACTTAGTCAGCGAAATCCAACAAGTTTACCGTTTGCAAGGTATTGCTATTAACGATAAACATATCGAAGTTATTGTGCGTCAAATGCTACAAAAAACCGAAGTATATGATGCTGGAGATACCAATTTCATTGTTGGTGATCACGTAGACCGTGTTATTTATGATCATACCAATAATGCACTTATTAAAGAAGGTAAGCGTCCTGCTTCAGGTCAGCCTATTCTTCAGGGTATTACAAAAGCCTCATTGCATACGAAATCATTTATTTCTGCTGCATCATTCCAAGAAACAACTCGCGTTCTAACTGAAGCGGCTGTTTCTGGTAAGCTTGATGTTTTGGCTGGATTAAAAGAGAACGTGATTGTTGGTCGTTTGATTCCAGCAGGTACTGGTAGTGCTATGCGTCGTATGAAAGCAACTGCTCAAGATCGTGATAAAGATATATTGATTCAAGCCGCTCCAAAGAGTAAAGAATCTAAACAATCTGTTGCCTAGGCAGTAGCATTTAATTAAATAAAAAAGCAAGCTTTATGCTTGTTTTTTTATTTTCTAATTGGTATTTTAATCTTTCATTTTCCTGTTTGGTTTTATGAATATTGCTAAATCTAAAATTCCTTTATCTATCTGGGCTATTGGCTTTGCCAGTATGTTGCTTAACATCTCTACAGTTATGGTCTTTGGTGTTGTAGCTCTTTACCTCAAGCAAATTCTTGGTGCTGGAACTGGCTTCATCATTATGCTTGAAGGCACTTTTGAGGCGATGGCTTTTGCCATGAAGCTTTTATCTGGTTTGATCAGTGATTATTTTAGGCGTCCTAAAAAAATTATGATGATTGGCTTTGCTATGGTTACTATATCAAGACCCATATTTGCTTTGTTTGCCACCGTACCAATGGTTATTATTGCCAGACTCTTTGATCGTTTGGGTAATGGCATGCAATCAACTCCTCGCGATGCTCTGGTGGGTGATTTAGCACCTGATCGAACAAAAGGGGCTTGCTTTGGTCTACGTAATGCTATGGCAACGGCTGGCTCGTTTATTGGTGGCATACTAGGCATTGTAGCCATGTATTTGGCTAATCAAGACATTCAGCAAGTTTTTATGTGGGCAAGCATTCCTGCGTCAATAGGGTTCTTCTTGCTACTAATTTTTGTTAAAGATCCTCATGAAAAAGAAGTCACTGCTGATAAAAAACCAATTCGTCATCCATTGCATTTTAAAGATTTAACGCGGTTAGGGAAACCTTATTGGATGTTGATGATTGTAGCAATGGTATTTATGAGTTCACGTATAGGTGAATCTATGCTTGTGCTTCATGCAACCCAAAGCTTTGGTATGGATCAAAATTTCTCTCATGGCATTTTGATTTTGTATAATTGTACAAATTCTTTGTTTTCTTACCCTATTGGTATGCTTTCTGACCGGCTGGGTCGTTATGGATTTTTGGCATTAAGCTTTGTGTTGCTAATAGTGGCAGATGCCTTCCTAGGGTTTTCTACTAGCTTACCAGTGATGCTTATTGGAGTTGGTCTATGGGGCATTCAAATCGGTATGAGCCAAGACATGTTTTTGTGTATCATAGCTGATCATGTTCCCGAAGATTTGAGGGGAACTGGCATAGGTTTTTACTACTTAATTAATTCTGTAGGTCTTCTACTGGCTGGTTTCATTGGTGGTTCTCTTGCTGATAAATTTGACCAGTTCGTGACTTTTATGGGAAGCGGATTAATTGCCTTATTTGCGCTAATACTATTAATATTATTACGTCCTACAATTGACGTAAAAATCCGAGCAACTTAAAGACTGCTATTTTTTAGAAAGACGCTGTATTGCAATAGTTTGCTTATGCCATTCTCTTATTGGAATAGCAGGTGAACCAGAAATAGTTTCTCCTGGTGCAACGTCTCGCATTAAACCACTTTGAGCAGCAATTTTAACGCCATCTCCAATTGTTAAATGCCCAGCAATCCCAACTTGTCCTGCAGCAATAACAAATTTACCTAGCTTAGAACTTCCAGCAATGCCTACTTGAGATACAATTACGCAGCCGTCGCCTAATTCTACATTATGAGCAATTTGCACTAGATTATCTATTCTGCAGAAATTTCCAATAATGGTGTCATGCTGGCTACCGCGGTCAATTGTTGTGTTGGATCCAATTTGCACGTCGTTTCCGATCCGAACACATCCAATCTGTGGAATATCAAAATGTCCTTTTTCATCCATGTGGAAGCCAAAACCTGGCTGACCTATACATGCACCAGGCTTAACATAGAAGCGGTCTCCTGCAAGCGTATTTGTGATAGTAACGCTATGTTCAAGTAGACTATCGTTCCCAATTCTTACATGCTCTCCAATTACACAATGACTTCGAATAATAGTGTTATCTCCAATTTCTGCAAAAGCTTTTATTACAGTGAAAGCCTCTATTTGACAGTTTTTCCCTATTTTTGCAGTTGGATGAATATCAGCTAATTTAGAAATTTCTCTCGTAGATTCTGGCTTTGCGTAAAAATACAAGGCCGCTTTTCCAAATGCACGATAAGGTGTTGGTGTAAATAAACCAATTACACCTTCCCCTAATAAATGTCTGTCATCTTCTTTTAAAATACAAAATCCACTTTTGGCTTGTGCCAGAGAAGCTTTATATTTTGTATTGTGATAACAACCAAGAATGCCTTGATCTAGGTTTTCCAGAGGGCCAACGTCACTGATAAGAATGCCAGAAACATTGGTTTCAGCACCAATTATTTTTGCTAATTGCTCAATAAGAATGGGGGGGGATTTTTGAAAAAACATCTTTATTTTTCTAGTTTGTCAATATTTGGTATTTTTTTGTTCAAAAGTTCAATTATTTTATCTGTATGATTGAGACTTTCATCTGCTACTAGCGCAACTTCTTGACCATTGTTTGTTGTATTCAGAAACAGATCAATCTTATGCTTTTTACAAAAACTTCGAATAATACTTTCTAGTTCAGATTCAATGGCCAAAAAGTTTTTATCAAGTTTTTGTTTTATGGAATCTCGTTCCTGATGAAAATGCTGATCTAAATCAGCGACTTTCTTATCAAGAGCAAGTTTTCGTTTTGTTAGCTCATCTGTTTTTGCATGTTTTTTTTGTTGTAGCGTTTGCAGTTCGTCATATTCCTTACGCATGCTTTTTTCTAAAGTTTCTAAGCGTTCCTGTGCTTTTGAGCGTGCATCAAAATCTTGCTTATGTAACTGCTGAAATGGCGTTGCCTGAGAGCGAACACGTTCCATATTTACCAGGCCTATAGTAAGGCCAGTAGTTTTGTAATGCGGTTTTAGCACACAATAAGCTGCTATAACGGTAATAACCGCAAAAGCAACTTGAATTAGGTAAGGTCTAAAGTCTTTAAACATTTCTAAAAAATGTTGCTAAATTGCAGTTGCAAACGGCGTGATTCATCATATTTTTGACTGCGGTATGGAACGGCATAAGATATTCCAATCGGGCCAAACGGTGATGTCCAAAGTATACCTGCCCCAAAAGAAGCACGCATTTTTTTGCTATCTTGTGTGTTGCTATCTTTTTGGCCTGGTTGCCATAAACATCCAAATTCATTAAATACGCTGGCGTTAATTTTCCAGTCATCAGGTAAACCAGAAGGAAACTTTATTTCAGTTACTTGACGCCACATTCTTGTGCCATTTAAAGGATCCCCTGTTTTTTTATCACGTGGACCTATACCTTGGAAGTCAAAACCTCTGAAGTTTGTGTAGCCCATTTGAAAGCTATCAACAACGCGAATAGGCTTGCCCATTCTTTGCATCATTCCTGTTTCACCGGAAACTTTTAAAATAACATCTTCAGTAAATAGCGGATGATAGAAAGTAGCATTCCATACATGTTGTAGGTACTTTATTGTACCGCCTAGTCCTGCAAAACTAGTCTGATAACTTAAAACATAACCCTTAGTAGGATTTGCTCTGCTATCTAGTTTTCCAAAGTTAATAGTTTGGCCAATCATTGACAATAAAGCGTTATGACTTTGGTTGCGAATAATCGCAGAAGCCTTGTCATTGAAGCCAGTTTCTTTCTCAGAACGTATAGTATAGTCTAAGTTTTGCCACCACATTTCGCTTAGGTTATATCCCAAACCAAAGGTTGTACCAAGGGTGTTATGTTTATGTGAACGAGAATATTTTGACTGATTTGCTGATGCTGTTACTGATCCTTCAAGTTCCCGATCTAAGAATGCTGGCTCAATAATGCCCGCATCTATGCCCATACTTCTTTTAGAAATCATGGCATTTGAATGCAGAGTCTGACCGCTTCCTCTAAAGTTTCTTTCACGAACGCCTAGCGATGTGAATGGTCCGTCTAAAGTAGAGTAACCAACGCCAACATTTAGCTCTCCTGTTCGTTGTTCTTCAACATCAACATTTAGCTTGGCTTTGTCTATTGCTGAACCTTCTTCAGGTTGAACATGCGTTTCTTTAAAATACCCAAGGTCTTTTAATTCCTGTTCAGCATCCTTGATTTTTTTACTGTTATACGCATCACCTTCTTGAATTCTAATTTTACGGCGAATTACATGATCTCTTGTGCGATCGTTTCCTTTTATTTCAATGGTTTCAATGTAGACTCTTGGGCCTTCTTTGATTGTGAATGTAATCTCAGCAATGCCTGTTTCTGCATTTTTTAAAGTTTCTGGCTCAATATTAATAAAAGCATAACCCATTGTTCCTAAAGATTCTGTAAGTGCTTTAATTGATTTATCAATAATAGCGCCGCTGAATGCTTCACCTTTTTCAATGAGAATGCATTCTTTAAGCTTTTCAATGTTTACTGATTTGATTTCAGAGTTAATCTTTACATCGCCAAACTCGTATTTTCTACCTTCATCAATGGTGAAAGTTAAAAAATATGCTGTCTTATCTGGGCTTAGTTCAGCAATAGAAGAAATTAAACGTACGTCTGGATGACCATGATCATTGTAGAATTTTTTGATTTCTTGTTGATCATTAAGGAAACGGTCAGGGTCATAAAGGTCATCATTCACAAAAAATCTGTACCAATGCCAAACTTTGCTTTGCAAAACCTTTTCAAGTCGAGAACCTTTAAAAGTTTTGTTTCCGATGAAATTAATTTTGCGAATGAATGTAGTTGGTCCTTCTTCAATTTCAAAAACTAAATCAACGCGATTTTCAGGCAAACGAATAATTTTTGGGTCTACCTTTGCACTGAAACGTCCAAGTCGACGATATATTTCTAAAATACGTTGCTGAGCAGCTTGAATTTTTGCATATGAAAGCACTTCACGTGGACGGAGCTGTATTTCTTTTTTAAAATCAGCATCTTTAATTTTATCATTACCTTCATAAGCAATCTTATTGATGATGGGGTTTTCTTCAAGTTGAATAACGATCGTTGCGCCTTCTCGGTGAACTTTTACATCGTGAAAGTACCCAGTATCGAACAACGTTTTCAAGCATTGGTCGTTTGTATCAAGATCTGCTGAATCACCAACTTTTATTGGTAAATAAGAAAGAATCGTTTGATTTTCAATGCGGTTATTGCCTTGAATGCTGATGTGTGAAATTTTTTGTCCTTCACCGTAAGCTAAATTCAGAGATAACAAGAAAGCAAAAAAGAAATATTTTATCATAGGGGTGACCATCCTCTGACTATTTGGAACAGTGTGCAAATTTTTTGAATGACATTGAATCGTACTATATCGTTCCAGGTGGAATAGAGCATTAAGCTAATTACGAGAGCAAAACCTGATCCAAAAATATATTTTTGAACTTTTTCAGGAAGTGGTTTGCCAATGACCCATTCAATTGAGGTCATGAGCATTTGTCCACCATCTAGAACTGGAATTGGGAAAAGATTAATTAATCCAAGATTGATCGACATAATAATCATGAACCACAACATACCTGCAACGCCTAGCTTTGCACTTTGTGAAGCCATATCGCCAATTGCTAGAATTCCCCCCAGCTCATCGCCTCTACGCTGTCCAGTTAAAAGTTCACCTAGCCCAACTACAATTGTTTTGCACATACCCCAAAAGGTTGAAAAAGCCGTTTGTACGGCGGCTCCAAACGACACTTCCTTGTATTCTTTAGAGGGGTTTGGCTTAATGCCCAGAACTTTTATTTTTTGAATTTCGCCTGTTTCTTTATCTTTCAAAGTTAAGGGAATATTCAACTGAACTTGTTTTTTAGCGCGCTCTAATTTTATTGAAAGGACTTCATGCTTTCCACTGCGAATAAAAGGCAGCATATTCTCAAAAGAATGAATTTTCTCATGGTTAATTTCAAGGATGCGATCATTTTCTTGTAAGCCATGTTTAGCACCAACACCAGCAGGGTCAACAAATCCAATTACAGGTGGTGTAATTGGTTCTCCAAAAACCGCAAATAAGCCAATCATTGCAACAATTGCAAAAACGAAATTTGCTAGTGGTCCTCCGGCTGCAACTTGAATGCGTTGCCATGGGGTTTTTGCATGAAGAGTTTGCTTTTTTTCTTCTTCAGTAAGTTTTGTAATGATTGCATCATCAGCTGTAGCGCTGGTTGCATCAGCATCGCCTAGCATTTTTATGTAACCACCCAACGGTACTAAACGAAATGCCCATCTGGTGCCTTTTTTATCGGAAAATCCAAACAGTTCAGGGCCAAAGCCAATAGCGAAATCTTCGACTTTTACATTATTCCTACGGGCAACCCAAAAATGACCCCACTCATGAACAAAGACAACAACGGACATTAATATGATAGTAGGTACAAAAAATTCTAAAACCCAAGTGAACAAGAAAGGCTCCTGCCAAAATACAACTAGATAATGTTTATTGATACGGTATCTGGCGTTGAAACGAAAGAGGGTTTTTCAAATAATCTTTAAAAGCCTGTATATTTTCTTGGCTAGTGTTGCTAAATATCCTTGGTTTTTATCTGATTTACAAAAAAGCTCTACAGCAATATGCTGCAGAGCCTTAATGTTAGCAATAGAAAGCGTTAAGTTTAGCTAAAGGTACGCTTGCTTGGTGCTCCACTTTTTGGGCGATCAGAAAAAGAGCTTTTTGGTCCACGTGAGTCAGGCTTTGAAAAATTGCTTCTTCCTTCTCCGCTAGTGC
>Ga0207938_1000047_pt1 | contig 19036 bp, 18 predicted proteins | sample LakMenEpi15Mar12_FD_150671 | JGI IMG/M metagenome (GOLD analysis project Ga0207938, IMG submission 150671) | Freshwater microbial communities from Lake Mendota, WI - 05MAR2012 deep hole epilimnion (SPAdes) | ecosystem: Environmental > Aquatic > Freshwater > Lake > Epilimnion/Euphotic zone ...
TGAATTACCACAATACCCCAAGCCATATTGTGCCAGTGGTTATTGGTGACGCCAAAGCCTGCAAAGACTTTACCGATGCACTTTTACACGATTTTGGTATTTACGTACAACCGATCAATTATCCAACTGTCCCCAGAGGGGAAGAGCGCTTGCGCCTAACGGTAACACCGTTTCATACAAAAGAAATGATTCATGATATGGTCAATGCCCTTAGTTGTTTATGGGGCAAATTTTTCATGAAAATGGCTGGGTAGATTACTTCGCCAATTCAACAACTAAGCTGTTTCCAGAAACTTCCACAACCTTAACTTTTGAACCAGTTGGGAGATCAGGCCCTGTCACTGTCCAGTGACCATCACCAATTTTTACGCGTGCTTGTCCGTTTGTGATTGGTTCTTGAAGGGTGATTGTTTTATTGATCATCGCTTTTTTCATGTTATTGACCAAAAACTTAGGTTCTTTATTTTGGAACTTATAACCAAAAAAGCTAACTACCAAACCAAGCACCAAGAAAATGACAATGGCAGGAGCGCCTGAAAAACCTAATAAGTACACAAGGCCAGAGGTAAGCAAACCGCTAATACCAAACCACAACATGAATATGCCAGGGAACATTAGCTCAAATGCTAAGAAAGCCACGCCTAGGCTCATCCACTGCCAAGCAGCCATATTCATACAAAAATTAAACATCGCATCCATAAACTATCTCCGTTAGGCTTTCTTTGATTTTGGGTTTGAATCGGTAGCGTCTAAAAGCTCACGAATTCCTTGAATTGAACTTAGCATATTCGTAGCTTCATAAGGTAGCATAATCACCTTCTGATTTGGTGAACATGCAAGGTCTTTGAATGCTTGAACGTAGCGTTCAGCAATGAAATATTGTAATGGCATTGGTCCACTGGTCTTGATAGCATTTGACATTGCGATAGTAGCGTTTGCTTCTGCTTCTGCTAAACGTTCACGACCATCTGCTTCACGGCGTGCGGCTTCTAGCTTACCTTCGGCTTGTAAAACAGCGGCTTGCTTTTCACCTTCTGCTTTTAGAATTTCAGATTGACGCTGGCCTTCTGCTTCTAAAATAGAAGCGCGCTTTTCACGTTCAGCCTTCATTTGGCGTCCCATGGAATCAACTAAGTCCTTAGGTGGCTTAATATCCTTAATTTCAATACGGGTCACTTTTGTTCCCCAGGGGCTTGTGGCTCCATCAATGACTTCTAAAAGTCGCGCATTGATTTTTTCACGGCAGGACAATAATTCGTCTAAATCCATTGAGCCCATAACCGTACGAATGTTGGTCATAGTTAAATTCAAAATAGCTACTTGAAGGTTTGTTACTTCATACGCTGCTTTAGCTGCATCAAGAATTTGATAAAAAATCACCCCGTCAACATTCACGACTGCGTTGTCTTTGGTGATAATATCTTGCGATGGAACTTGTAAGACAGATTCCATCATATTGATTTTAGATCCAACCGCATCAACAAAAGGGATAATTAGGTTTAAGCCAGGTTTTAAGGTTTGAATGTAACGCCCAAAACGCTCAACTGTGTGTTCATATCCTTGTGGTACAATACGTACAGAACGTATTAAATAAATACCAACAAGCGCTGCAAATCCGTATATTACATATTCCACTGAGATAATTCCCTACTTTTTACCAAGGATACCATAACCATGATTTTTTGGCACCTGTTACCTTTTTCACAGCCCGCTGATTCAGTTTATCAAGAGCTTCACTATAACGGCCAATGCAGCCGCCATCATATTCAATGTCTTCCTTTAGTTTCTTCATATAAAGGTAAACAGGTTCGGTTGTGGCTTTGTAATAGGGTTCTCCGCGGATTCTGTCGCCACTAAACATAGAGATAAGCTGACGCTTCGCTAAAAATATTCCACAATATTTTAGGCATCTTTCTATTGTAGCGTTGGGATCTCCCTCAACAGCGTCTTCTGAAGCAAAAAATTCTTCTTGAAATACGTCTATGTCAGCAAATGTTTTGATTTTTGCGCTTAAGGCAAGCCCCTCGTCGCGTTTAAGTTTGAAATTGGCGTAGTGGTCTAATATGGAATTCATACTTTTCATATGTTCAATAAGGCGCTCACGACCTGCAAATTGCGTAGCTTGTGGCAATGAGTCCATTTCTTGTTGTGTATAGATTTTGCATACTGACCACTCCCTTAGGCAATATTCTATATCACCCAGATAAGATTCAATTTCAGACAGTTCGCCACAGGCCCATATGCAAGGCCATAAGGTAAGAAGTACAAAAACCTTATCAATCATTACCAAATTACCTATTTGAGTAACTATATTTAGTGTAAGGAGTAATGAATGAACAAATAGTAAATATTGCGAAAAATATTTTATAACGGATCGTAAAATTAGAATCTTTAGAAAATTGGATTTTCCAATAAAAAGTTGTAATTTAAAAATAAAATTACTATCTTATACGCATATTCCACGAAGAATTATAGCACATTATGAACAAGAAATTTATAGCATTGCAAATACTTAGAGTAAGCCTAGGTTCATCTTCTTTATTTTGTACAGATGAAGCTTCGTTACAAACCACTAAAGCAATACATCATGCTAGAGTCCCTCAGGTAGATTGTCAAAAACTGATCATCAGAGTAAGTCTAGATTCATTTTCTTTATTTTGTGCAGATCAAGTCGCCAGGTTACAAAATACTAAGTCAATACATCATGCAAATTCTTTATTTTGCGCCAATCAAGTCTCGTTACAAACCACAAAAGCAACACGTCATGCAAAAGTCCTTCATGCAACTCGTCAAAAACTGATCAACCGCCTTTCAGAACGTATGAATGAAAGTTGCAAATCTGAAGTGATTGAAGTTGTAACAAAAGTACCTGCAGAGTGTTTAAATGCATTTGAATCTGTTGTTAACCGTATTTCTGAATATATGAGTGTAGATGATAAATTTCATGTGATTAAAGCCACTGCAGTAGTACCAACCACGTCTTTATCGCTTGAATTTGCTGAAGTCTTTAACCGTCTTACCCACCGTCTGAGCGACAGAAATAGATCTTACGTGATAAAGACCATGGCAAAAATACCTGCAAAGTATTTAACCGTATTCGAAGCGGTAGTTAATCGTTTATGTCATGACAAGACAGATATCAGAAATGCTTTAAGAGCTATTGGGAGCGTGCCAGACACTCTCGATTTATTTTTGAAAATTCACGATGATAAGGAGCGTTTATCATATAATATCAGTGGTAATGATATTATAAATCTCATTGATGCTATGACATATGTGCCTTTAGCGTCTTTAACTCTTGAATTTGCAGAAGTTGTTAATCATTTATCGTGCGATGTGGATATAGATGCTAAGATGGACGTAATAAGCGCTATAAAAAACGTACCATTAACGGCTCTAACTCTTGAGTTTGTCCAGTCTGTTAATCATTTTTGCTTCAGAATGAAGAAAAAAGATAAGATGGATTTCATAAGGACTATAGGTGAGGTGCCAGCAGAGCGTTTAACTTTTGATTTTGTTCAGGCTGTTAATCGTCTTTCTCAAGGCATGAGTAAAAATGATAAAACAAATCTCATTGACACACTAACGTATATGCCTGCAAATCACATAGCAGCCCTTGATCGCCTTTCCCTGGATATGAGTGAAAATGATAAAATCAATTTTATTGACACGCTTAAGTATATGCCTGCAGATGACGTAGCAGCCCTTGAAGCAATAGTAAACGACTTGTATGGATATGATAAACTTAGGGCAATTACCACTCTAGCCGAGGTATCAGCAGAAAGTTTAACCGAGAACATCTTGCAACAATTTTCTCAATATGTGCCATATTTTGAAAGAAATTATCTGATAACTAGATTAGTAGCTATGGAGCCAGAGCATAGACAAGCAGAAATCACTCGAGTTATTAATGAATATAGACATGATGCTGATGCAAGAGCTGGTCAGTCTAGTGTTGCATTTGAAGTACATAACTATGCAAACACATTAGTGTCAACGAGTAGCGGTTCCTCCTCAATCTCATCTTCAATTTCAGCATTTCCCATGCGTTTGAATGATGCAGTGATAGAAAAAATGAACCAACGATTACAAATGAACCAGGTAGACCTTATACCGCATGCAGATGCTCGAGCCTTTTTAGAGGACAGGATTGAACAAAAATATTCTTCTTCAAGTGCTTGCTCTAGTTCTAATCCTGCAGAACTAGAAAGAGCTAAACACGCTGCATTTTCTAAATCAGCAAGTGATGTAGAATATCAACAAGTTATAAGCACAACAGTTAGTTTCTTGCAGAAGTTTCATCCTGAAAGTATAGATCTTTGGCTTGATGGGTTCTTAACCGAATCAATGAATGCTTATCGTAATGGAGGAGAAAGCTGCAGTAAAGGTATTAAAGAACGGGTGGCATCTGGCATGCGCACTATTGACCCGGAATTAAACATGCTGTTCTCACAAGCAGAAGGTCCAGTACTTGCTAAAGCCTTTATGGCAGGGTTAAAACTAAACGATAGTGAGCGCTGCAAAGTCATAACAAAAGAGCTGATAGAACGCGGACTTACAATAAGCAGTAACGCAGCTGAAGCAGCAGAAGTGTTTGTTCAGTACATGAGTGAATCATTAGCTAGCTATGGTGTTTCAGTTGCAGATTACACAAGTCAGTTACAAACAATGAAAAACCTTGTAGGTGAACAAGGTGGCTTTGAAACATATATTCAGCCTATTTTAACTGAAGGCATTACTGTAACAGCTTCTAAATAAATGGATATTATATGATGGAATCTGGTCTCTCCTATCCAAGTCGGAGGGAATGTTATCAGCATTCTCACTTTTGCGTAGATTAAAAAAACAAAAAGACTTAACATGCGAAGTTAAGAATCAACGTCCATATTAGTGTTTTATGCGCAATCAAACTCCGCCAATAATTACCCAAGCAACCGGAAAGACTTTGCGCCTAAAGGACAATTGCTTTGCTGAGGTAATAAGCAGTAGTGGCGATACAGAACTGCCGTTTTGCCTTCCGGGGGAAGAAGTTGAGTTTGAGCGAGTGCAATACCCAAGGCGCACCAATACGTATTTCAAACAAGTACTTAAGCCATCTAGTGAACGGCAACCTGCTGCATGCAAACATTTCACCGCTTGCGGGGGGTGCATACTGCAGCACGCTAGTGAAGGGTTTTATAAAGAATTCAAAACGGCGTTGCTGACTCAGGCATTTTTAGATAACGGCTTGAACCCATATGTTATTGAACCTATTAAAGTAGTGCCTCCGGCTCAACGACGCCGGGCGAACTTAGAAGCTGTTAAAAAAGGCGATAAGCTTTTTATGGGCTTTCACCGGCTTCAAAGTCACCAAATTATTGATATGGAAGAATGCCCGGTTTTAACGCAACCGTTGCAAGAAGCCCTGCCCTTTTTGCGAACAGCATTAGAAAACCTGCTTGAGCCTTTTCAAAAATCAACAATTTTTATTTTAGAGCTAGAAGGCTTAGTAGATATTGCCATTGAAGTTCAAGGGATGAATCAGCTAACTGAAGATCAGCGCACACACCTAAGCGCCATTGCCGAACAAGCTAATTGGAACAGGCTGCAATTCAGACATCGCAAGGTTTATGACGTATTATGGCAGGTGGCGCCTATGACAACTAAATTTGGTCAATTAACAGTACCAGTGGACCCTTGGGCGTTTTTACAAGCGAGCAGTCTGGCGCAGGGGTGGATGCAAGACATTGTGACTCAAACCCTTGATAAGGCAGGCCAGCAAACAAAACTGTTAGATTTATTTTGTGGACGTGGCACGTTCAGTGGCGTTTTGCTTGACTATGGCCCGGTAGATGCGTTTGAGGGCGCTCCCAAAGCTATTGAAGTACTTACAGAAGCAGCCAGAGATTTTCCATTGTCTGCCTATGTGCAGGACCTGTTCGAGAATCCTTTAGATACAAAAGCATTAAATGACTATAGTACGGTGGTGATTGACCCTCCGCGTGCCGGTGCTGAAAAGCAAATACAGCAGCTAGCCCTAAGCAAGGTACCGTTGATTATTTATATTTCATGTAATCCCCATACATTTGCCAGAGACGCAAAAGTTTTGGAAAATGGCGGATACACCTTGGAAGTTGTGCACCCAGTAGACCAGTTTTTATGGGCTGCCCATTTAGAAGTGGTTGGAATTTTCAGGAAATAGAATAGCCATAACTACATGCTAAATGGCGAAAATGCATAAACTCCTTTCATTTTATTGCTGAGTAGTTCAAAATTTTTATATGGACTGCTGACCGATGAAAAGGAATACGTATGAAATGCTTGCATTTAGTCTGTTTAGTTTCTTTGATTATTACCCCTATTTTTGCTGCTAATAGAACTGATCATAACAGTGACAGTTGGGAAGATTTGAGTACATTAACAAAAACCAATAGTGGTAGCCGTAGTCATGGAGATAATGATAGTGATGACTCAGAAACAGAAGCTGCAGTAACTCAAAAAAGTGATAAACATACTGCTCTCCTACTTTATTTGCTTCATATAAGAACTCATCTCGAAGGTATTTTTAATTCATTAAATACCGAACAGCCTAATTTTGATGAAGTGACGGTTGCACTAAGTCAGTATCAATGTGTGCTTGTCGCCAAAATTCCCAGCATGTTACAAGAACTGCAGCGTCTTAAAGAACTGCAGGACGCATCAGCACAATCCAATGGAGATAACGAAACAAAAGATAACGTCTAACTTCTAACTCTTAGTCCACTTTACAGCCATAAGCAGCGGGGCGTACAAATCTTCTTCCATGGTGATAGTGACGCTTTTCTCTTCTTCAGTGGTTGGTGCAAGCGATGTGAACTTTATTTTAGGAGCATTACGTATAATTGCTAGGGGGGTTTGTTCATCCCCCTCCCCCATCATGAAAACTGCAGACGTTGCCAGCGCATCAAGAATATTAATTTGGGTCACATGCAGCAGGTTTCCATAAATATCTGGCTTATTAACATAAGAATGCAGTGGTTCGAACCCACACCAACCAAGGGTAATTCCTGTAACACCCCGACGCATTGGGGTTGTATGACTATCGGTAATAATAACCCCTAAGTTTTCTATGGAAAATTTAGCAGTCAAATGTTGCCAAATAGTGTGAGCAACAGCCTGCACGTTTTGGGGGTATAAAATATACACACCATTACTGTTTGATTCATCAACACCGGCAGATGGAATAAGGATGTTGTCTTTAATAGTAAGGTACAGATCATACGGATTATGGTCTGTATGCAAAATACGATCAGCTTCACGAGCTATGAGATCACGTTTAGAAACAGATGATTTTTCAACTACCTGTCCCTGGCAAAGACTAACAATTTTTGAAGTAATGGCCAAAATATCGCCATTATTAAGGTTAGTCACGCATTGGTTGAGAACACTTTCCAAGGATTCATTTGTAGATACCTTATGAGTTTTGATTGCATTAATTTGCATGTCGAAGTGCTGCCAATACCGTATTACTCAAAAGTTTAGTAATAGTCATGGGTCCCACCCCAAAAGGAACAGGGGTCAACCATCCTGCCACAGCTGCAACTGATTCATGCACATCACCCAATAGCTTATTCTCATATCTTGTCATGCCCACATCAATTACTACAGCGCCTGGTTTTATGTAATCAGCTGTAATGAAATTAGGTTGACCAATTGCGGCAACAACAATGTCTGCTTCACGAGCTATCTCTTTTGCATTAGTGGAAAAGGAATGGACTATTGTAACTGTGGCGTTAGCCGCCTCAAGCAAAAGCGCCATGGGTCTCCCCACTAAAATAGAACGTCCAAATACCACAGCTTTTTTACCCGCTGGGGCAATTACTTGCGTAATCAAATCCATGCACCCAAGCGGTGTGCAAGGAATAAAAGCGGGACGCTTACTCATGAGTAGACCGAGATTATGAGGCGTTAAGCCATCAACATCTTTTTCTGGATTTAAAATATCCAACAATGCATTAGCATTTAAGCCATTCGGCAAAGGTAACTGAATAAGAATACCATCAACTGATGAATCAGCATTCAGGTCTTCTATTATTTTTTGAAGTTCTGCTTGAGGTGTGTTTGCTCCCAGCTTCAATACTCTAGATTCGATACCAACACTTTTACAGGCTTTTTGTTTGGCCCCAACATAAACAAGACTTGAAGGATGCTCTCCAACCAAAACAACTGTAAGACACGGAGCCCACCCTCTGTTTAATTTTATTTCTTTAGCAGATTGAGCTATAAGAACTTGCTGGGCATCTGCCTGGGTTGTTCCGCAAAGAATTTTAGTTGTTTGATGTGTATTGAACTTAGTCACCTATATTTTATGCTGCTGTTTTTTTAGATCTTGCCAATTTGAAGCTTGATGTTTTTGTGCTAACAAGCTGTTGATGTGTACTCACATCAATTTGTTTTAATGCATTGATCACTTTTGTAAAGTACATGTTTTGATACCTAGCAACTGGAGAATGATAGAATTTCACAGCCTTTTCCCAAGAACCATGAATTTGTTTCAGAGAAGCCAGGTATTTAGCTGCATATGGTACATTGTTATTAGGATCAAGAAATTCTTCAGCAGTTTTAAAGCGCTTTTGGTGATAAGCATAATTAATTTGCAAAATACCGATGTTAATATCAATAATTCCTTGATTTCTCAACTCTCTTATATACTGCTTAGCTGCGTCATGATTGGTAAACATGCGAGCCTTTCCATTACAGTTTACTGCAAATGGAGTGTGTTCTGATTCAACGGCTCCGATAGCTGCCAACAACCCTGCTGGAATTCCGTGCACTTGTTCAAGCTGTTTAATAAGATTTTTGCAGTCTTTTTTTGAAAAATTCAACCGCTTTGGGGTTTTGTTTTTTAAAGCGGGAGCAACCATTGCATTTGCTGGTTGTAAATTACTTAGCGTTACAAGTAAGGGAAGAAAAAAACGACCTAATTTATTCTGCATACTGACAGACCTCCTGAACTTCTGGAACATAATATTTTAGCATATTTTCAATGCCTGATTTTAATGTCTCGGTTGAACTAGGGCAGCCACTGCATGCCCCGCGAAGCTTTAAATAAACAATCCCATCTTTAAATGATTCAAAAGTGATGTCGCCACCATCCATAGCTACTGATGGACGTACGCGGGTGTCAATAATCTCTCGAATTTGCTTAATAAGTGGGTCTGATTCATCCACAGCCTCTTCGGTATTTCCTGTGTAGATTGGAAGTCCATTAATGAAATGTTCCATTAAAAGCCCAAGAATGACTGGCTTTAAAACATACCAATCAAACGATTCTTGCTTGGTGATGGAAACGTAATCAGCACTAAAAAAAACGCCTTCAATGCCTTCAACCAACAACAACCTTTTAGCAAGCGGCGATGCCGATGCGTCTTGGTTCCTTTTGAATTCAAGGGATTTTACGCCCAAATCCTCAGTCAATACCGGATTTTCCGGTATAAATTTTAAAGTCTGTGGATTTGGAGTTTCTTCAGTTTGAATAAACATCAACCTCTTCCAAATATTGACCTTAACTTATTCACTACACGTGAAGTTAAAGAATCACTACCATTCTCTTGTAGCGCACTTCTACTGTCTTTGGCAAGAGTATTGTCTGAAATGCCCTCTTTTACTGGCTTTGCATCATCCTCATCGGCATCTTGAAGTTCATGGATTTCTTCATTTTCATGATTCTCTTCTGCTTCATGAACGGGAGTTGTGTCGGTAGCATGCACGCGCTCTGTTTTTTCTGGAAGCGGAGGAACCACTTCTTTTGGTTGCTCAATTTTTTTTGCTTCTTCTTTTTTTTCCTCTGGTTTAGCTTCTTCCTTGACTGCTTCTACAGGCTTTGCAGGCGCTTCTTCTTCAATGCGCAATGGCAAATAAGCTGGTTTACCATCTCGAGAAATTAATAACAAAATATTTTTGCGCTTTTCTTTTTTAGCTTGCTTCACAATTGACTCAAAATCAGAAGGTGATTCTAGAGCTTTGTGGTTTGCTTCTTCAATAATATCACCTTTCATTAGCAACCCTTGATCACCAGCGATGCTGTTATGGTCCACACGAAGAATTAATACTCCCTTAGTTTCCTTATTGAGTTCTTTCAAGTGCTCTTTAAGGTCAGCAGGGATCTTACTGATTTCAAGACCAGCTATATTGACAGTCGCAGAGCTGCCATCTGCGGCTAATTTTATTTTGTGATCATCTTTTTTAACATCTGGCATTTCCTCAACTTTAATTTTAAATTCAGTTGTTTTTCCTTTACGCCAAATTTTCAATGTGATGGACTTACCAATCTCTGTTTCTCCTACCATTCTTGAGAGAATATAAGATTCAGTAACTTTTTTGCCTTCAAATTCAAGGATAATATCCCCTCGTTCAAGCTTGCCTTCTGAAGGGCCACCTTCAATGACACTACCAACAATAACGCCTCGGTCTTTTAATCCTTGGCTTTCTGCTGCATCCTCATCCAGAGCTTGAATACGAATACCCAAATGACCCCGGCGTGTTTTACCGTACTTAACAAGCTGATCAACTGTTTGACGAGCAACATTGGCAGGAATAGCAAAACCAATACCAATGTTTCCGCCTGTGTTGGTAATAATGGCGTTGTTAATACCAATAACTTTGCCATTTACGTCAAATAGTGCTCCACCCGAACTGCCTACGTTGATTTGAGCGCTATGTTGAATAAATTCAAAGTCTTGTTGCATACCTGAGGGAACATAACGTCCCTTATGGGAAACAACACCAATTGTAACAGTTCCACCAAAGTTAAATGGATTTCCAATAGCAATAACCCAATCACCAGTTTTAACTTTATCAGATTCTGCCCAGTCAACGGTTGGAAGATTGCGTTTGTCAGCTGGAAGAGATGACAAATCAAGCTTTATAACAGCGACATCATTTCTTTCATCAGAAGCAAGCAATGTTCCTGGTATTTCAGTTTTATCTTCCAGCACAACAGTTAGGGTTTTAGCTTCAGAAACGACGTGATGGTTCGTAACTACATATGCAATTTTACCATCACAAAAAGTAATAAAGCCAGCGCCTACAGCTTGCATTTTACGTGGACGATCCATTTGCCCCATGAATTCACGGAACAACTCTTCCAAAGGATTACCTGCCCCCATACGACCTTGAGGTGGCAGACCTGGCATTGCCATTACTCCACCTTCATTTGGACGCTGCTCTACAACTTGAGTTGCCTGAACGCTAACAACAGCAGGTAAAAGTTTATCAACTACACTTGAAAAACCTTTACTAACATCAAAAGTAGAAGCTGATGCTTCTACTTTTTCTACTAACAGTGATGAACAAAGTAAAAATAGTGGTATGGCTAAAAATCGCATAGTTCCCCTGGGCTCTGAAAATTTAGTTTTCATTTTAGTAAAATTTCTCATTTCTTTGGCAAGCAGTTCGTTAAGTGTTTAGTATATTCATTATTTGTAGAAAGTAAAAACGTAGATCCTGGCTTAATACTTTGACGATACGATTCAAGAGTACGATAAAATTCATAGAACTCTGGATCAGCACCAAATGCGCTAGCCGCAATTTCTATTGCTTGCGCATCACCACCACCGCGGATTTCTTCTGATTTTTTATTTGCTTCAGCTAAGATAATAGTTTTGTCTTTGTCAGCTTTGGCTCGAATTCCAATAGCTGCTTCTTCTCCCTTTGCGCGACTTTCTTTAGCGAATCGCACAAGCTCTGAGTTCATTCTAGCAAATACCGCATTTCTGTTTTCTGTAGGTAATTCAGCACGAATAATACGAACATCGATAATTTTGATCCCTAAAGGTTCAGCAATAGCACGCACTTCTTCTAAAATTTGATGCATGTTATCAGAACGCTCTTTACGAAGCATTGTTCCAAGCTCAACCTTACCAAGCACGTTACGCACAGAGCTACTAATAATTGCTTCTAAACGCAAATGCAAACCAGATTCCGATGCAGGCGTTACTGACTGAAAAAATTTCAAAGGGTCTGAAATTCTATAGCGCGTGTATGTGTTTACCCATAAACGCTTTTTATCTTGGGTTAGTAATTCAATTGGAGGCAAGTCATGGTCTAGAATACGTGTTTCATAAAACAGCACATCCTCAATAAATGGAAGCTTGATCTTAAGACCTGGCTCGGTATGAATACGACGATACTCGCCAAAACGCAAAACAATTGCTTGGGTTGTTTGATTGACAATAAATAATGAATTAGCCAACACAACAAAAACAAAAATCGGTGAATATCGAAGCCAAACAGGGATATTTTTTAACATTTACGCACCCTCCTTCTTATTCAACAAAGGAATTGGTGTTAACTGATTATAATTTTGCAACGATTTTGACAAATCATGATCTACCACGGTTACATTTGATTCTTTCATTAATTGATCCATAAGTTCTCGATGCATACGAATGCGCGTAATTGTTGGGTTTTTCTTATTTGATTTCAAAACCTGAGTAAATCTTGAAGTTTCACCTTCCGCACGCGCCACAACTTCCGCTGCATAAGCTTCTGCACCACGTAAAATACTTTCAGATTGACCGCGAGCTTTTGGCAAAATATCGTTACTATAGCTCTGCGCTTCGTTGCTTAAACGGTCAGCGTCAATACGCGAAGCTTGCATATCGTTGTACGCATCAACAACCTGTGCTGGCGGTGACACTTTTTGTAAGCGGAAGCTAGTGATCTGAACACCTGTATTGTAATTATCAAGAATTTTTTGCAGAAGGTCCTGAATCTGGTTTCCAATAAGATCACGATCATCTGTTAATGCTTTTACAGCCGTTGTTTGACCAATAATTTCACGTAAAGCACTTTCAGCAGCGGCTTTAATTGTTGCTTCTGGGTTGCGCACCATGAATAAATAATTGGTAATATCGCTAATTTTCCACATGATTGTATAGTTTGTAAGCACCATGTTTTCATCGCCTGTTAAAATAAGGCTTTGATCGGCATCACCATCGTGAGCATTGCTATCAATTTGATTCACTACAGCTACTTTTTTAACAATTTCATGTTCAATTGGAGACGGCAAACGATAACGCAAGCCAGGCTGTGCAGTTCTCACCATTTTACCGAATCGTAAAACAACGGCAATAGCGCCCTCTTCGACTTTATAAAAGCCAGATGCACCCCATACCAAAAGAATCAACCCAAAAATTCCTGCAAACACTGTCCATTGACTCTGAGGTGGTAATCCACCACCCCCTCCTCCGCCGCCAGTTCGCGTTTCCTTGAATCGTCGTTGAAACTCATGAATAACTTTTGAAAATTCAGGGGGTTGATTTCCAGAGGGCCCACGACCAAAAGGTCCTGAGTCTTCAGTTTTTTTTGGTTTTTTACTTGAGTTAGCGTTATCGCCTTTTACATCCCAAGGATTATCGTTGTTGTCGTCTGCTGGGCTCATTGTTGCCACAGATCCTTATAGTGTGCTCATGCAATTCATGATAGGGAAGGATTAGCAAAAAGCAAAGAGGGTTTGCGCTTTTATTTTTACACCTAAAAAGCAAAGATGGGCTATACTCAGGCCAAAATATATATAATGAAATTATGCGCATTCTTTTTTTAGGTGATGTTTTTGGTCGCAGTGGCCGTGATGCTGTCGCCAAACACTTACCCACGCTAAAACAGAAATACAAACCTGATTTTACGATTCTAAATGGGGAAAATGCCGCCCATGGTTTTGGTCTGCTACCTGATATGGCTAAGGATTTTCTATCAATGGGAATTGATATTATTACCGGTGGTAACCATAGCTTTGATAAGAATGAAATTATTTCATTAATGAGCCAAACCGATAAAATTTTACGTCCCATAAATTACCCTAAAGCTGTTCCTGGAAAAGGGGTTGGCCTGTACACAAGCAATGGCAAAACACTGTTGGTAATAAATGCCATGGGAAGGCTGTTCATGGAACCGTTTTTAGATTGTCCATTTATGGCTGTGGAAGATGTTTTGAAGCGCTATCCGCTGGGTGGGTCAATATCTGCTATTTTTGTGGATATGCACGGGGAAGCAACATCTGAAAAAATGGCGTTGGCTAAATATTTTGATGGGAAAATTACTGCTGTAGTTGGTACACATACCCATATACCAACTGCAGATGCGCACATTATGAAGGGTGGCACAGCCTATTTAAGTGACGCTGGCATGTGCGGTGATTACGATTCTGTAATTGGCCTAAAGCCCGAAACGGCATTAGCTAGTTTCTTCAAAAAGATTCCTAAGCCAAAACAAAAAGAGCCAGCATCTGGCGAGGGAACCGTGTGTGGTGTATTCATTGAAAGTGGACCAAATGGTCATGCGATTGCAATTGAGCCAATTCGGGTTGGGCCGGTGCTGATGAATGAATGTAGAGACTAAAAGTGTACAAATAGTTCTTTGCTATGCTGTTTAAGCCATTTTTGTAAGTTTTTATAATCTGGGCAAAGCTGCTCAACGTGAGTCCAGAATTTTTTGCTATGGTTCATTTCCTTTAAATGGGAAACTTCATGGGCGCACAGATATGCCAGCACTGGTTCTGGGGCCAAGACCACACGCCAACAATAGTTCAGATTTCCAAAAGATGAGCAACTACCAAAGCGGGTTTTCATGTCTTTAATAACAATTTGGTTAATTTTAACGCCCAGCACCGCAGCGTATTCGTGGCTGTATTGGGAAAATTTCTGAGATGCTAAATCTTTAAGATATTTACTTAATAGCTGCCCAAATTTTGACTGAATTCCATGCACTTCTAGCACAGCATCTTTCAGCACTACCATTGACTTGGGACTCTGAATAAAATCTACACGGACTATATTGCCCAAAACGGAAATGCTGTCACCTGGGGCAATTATGCGTAATGCTTTGGGTTGATGCGCTTCCATTTTGGCAAACCAAGCATGGGCACCATCAATAAAATTTGTAATTTTTGAAAAGGAAAGAAGACTTGGAGCAGACACCACAAAAGCCTTTTGTTTTTTGGAAAAGCGCAACGTGAGCTTCTTCAGAAAAAGCTTTCGCTGAATAAGAACGGTTTTTCCGCATGCTGTGGTATATGTTTGTGGTTGCAACAAATTGGTCTGGATTTATTAGATTTTGTATAATAGCCAATTCTGTATAACAATAAAAGAAATAAAAGTTTACATTTGGGTTTTTTATCACTATATTGACCGTGTGTTATTTTTTATTTACGAAACTTTTTATGAGAATTTTATTTTATATAGTATTTGCCTGTGTGTTTCAAACTGCAATGGCTGCAGAAGCTTTTAACGAAGACGAATTAGCTGCCTTAGAAAAAATTAAAGCAACTGTAGAAGGGCGCCTGCGTTACAATCAAGTTTTACTAGACATTCTTAATGAAGATGACGTTGAAGATAATATAAGAGTTGAAAATTTTTACCTTGCATCAGGGTTCAAAGGTATAGAAAAACTAAGAACCGCTCAAATGCTTAAGGAGTGGATTGAACCTGATTTTGATTTATTACAAATTACACACAAGATTCTGGAAGAGTGTTTGACTTCTCAAGAAAATAGCCTTGAGTGTTTGGCGTTTCTTCAAATGAATTTGGATATATCATACAAAAAAAAACTTGCTGATGGTACCGACCACCTTTATAACGTTAGCTTTTATGAACTTTTTTTTTACGAAATTATGTGCAATTACGCGCAAGCATTCAGTTTTCTACCCTTTTATAAAGATATAAGTGAAATGATTACATTTGAACAATGTATAGAAAATCATGCATGTATAACAAGTTTCACAGCAGGGACTACAGATTTTTCCCCCATATCTGATAAAGCTCGTGATATTTTGCATCGAAAAAATAATAGAGAACTACCACAAACCCATAAAATTACGATAGATAAGTGCTTCCAATGCATTGAAACATGGCTTCATGCAATCAAGATGATTGAGGATAAGAAAATACTTTCATATGACATAACATATTATGAAACACAAAAACAGTTTTTTGAAATAGGCAAGACTATAGCACAGATGAACTGGCACTTTCGTCATCTAGCACCAAAACTGGATGAAGTAATCGGATTTTTAGCTGCGGAAGCTGAAAAAGAATTATTAGATAAAGAAGAAAAAACACCTAATAAAAAACAGCATAAAAAACAGCATAAAAAACAAAAAAATATGCGCGAGGTAACCACTTCACTTGTGGTTCCTGAACCTGAAGCAAAAAAGGAGACCTCTGATTCTGCAGAACCATTAGTTTCTGTCCGCGAGTGGAAAGCGGTGCATTTACCACCTTCTGATCGGGCGTTAAACAGCTCCACTAGCACTAGTGCAGCAACAACTTCTTTCACGGCTAAGACACATGATAAGGTAGCGGCCTCTGTTGTATCTAGACTAGCAACAAGCTCTTCATGTGGTCCAGCGACAAGAACTTCTTCTTGGAGCGATGCAGTATCTAGTTTAAAGCGGCCTAAGATACTGGATTTCATGCATGCGCTTAACATATTGAAAAGCGATTTTGGAGCAACTATTGAAGAAGGTGCAATATATACAATCAGCCTGAGGGGACCGAATGGCTTGACCAATATATATTGTCATAATTCCCACGGGTCCCAAGATGACAAACGTTGGCCTGCATGGCGCATTAACATGAAAGATGGTTTAAGAGCTGCAGGCTTTGAATGGTAAATTTTAAAAAATCTGACAGACCTAGGAAGCTTTAGGTTCTGCTAATGATGTTGTACCGTGGTTTAGGGCTTTCTGATAAAGCTCATCAACATTTGAGCAATACATATAAATGCTACTGAAAGAAATTATTTATTTGATGACCAAACAGATTAACAGTTTTTTAATAAAAAAAATGCATAATTAAAATATAAACTCTAACAGAACATATACAATGTATATATTTCAATTGATTGCCTTCTTATTCGTGGTTGGATGCTCAGCGGATACAACAGTTAATAACAAAACTTTTGATGAGCTGATTCAACAATCCACAATTATAGTGCCTGTTAGCAATCCTGAACTTGAGAAAAAGCATGAAGCATCAACACTGCTAATTTCTTGTGTTGATTTTCGTTTGCGTGACGAAACAGATAAATTAATGGAATCATGCTTGTCACTTTTAGATGATTACGATGAGATTGCTCTGCCTGGTGCATCGCTAGCACTTGTGCAAACTAAGTATCCACACTGGAGCAAAACCGTTAAAGATTTAATTGGTCTTATAGAAAAATTGCATAATATTAAACGCGTGATTTTCTTAGATCACCGAGGTTGTGGCGCTTATAAGCTTTTACAAGGCAAAGAACATGCGGCCACAAGGGAAAAAGAAACTCATTCCCACAAAGTTGTTTTTGATAAAGCAAGAGAGATTTTGAAAAAAGAATTTCCAAAATTAAAAGTTTATACTCTTCTAATGGGGTTAGATGGGGTTGTTGAAAACATTCAATAGATACTTGAAAATTATCCCCGTCACTAAGTCGGGGATAATTACTACAACATCAACAGACTTAACGGGTTTTCAATGTAGCCTTTAAGGGCTTTCAAGAATGCCGCACCTACAGCGCCGTCTAGGGCACGGTGATCAAGCGATAAGGTCAATGTGACCATGTTCGCTGCTACAATGTTTCCGTTACGCACAACGGCACGCTGTTCACCTGCACCCACAGCCAAAATACATGCTTGGGGTGGATTAATGATTGCATCGAAATGTTTAACGCCATACATGCCAAGGTTTGAAATGGTAAAACTACCACCTTGGTAAGCTTCTGGTGGTAACTTCCCTGCCCTAGCTTTTTCAGCCAGGTCTTTCACTTCAAAACTAATTTCATTTAGTGATTTTAGGTTTGCTGCTTTTACGATTGGTGTAACCAATCCACCATCAATGGCAACGGCTACGCAAACATCAGCTTGGGTATAACGGCGAACATAATCACCGTGGAAAGTTACGTTCGCATCAGGTGCATCCATAAGGGCAAGTGCTGTTGCTTTAACCACAAAGTCATTAACTGATAATTTTGTCTTGGCGATCGGCATTGCGTTTAGCTTTGTTCTGAAACTAAGCAGTTCATCTAATTCACAATCAATTGTTAGGTAGAAGTGTGGAATGGTTTGTTTAGCATCGGTTAGGCGTTTGCCAATGGTTTTGCGCATACCGTTAAGCTTAATGTCTTCAAATCCGCTATCAGAATAAGTTATAGGCGCTGAATTACCCCTGGTGTTTTCCACATCACTTTTGACAATACGACCATGAGGACCAGAACCTTGAATTTGGTTCAGATTAATACCTTTTTGCGTAGCAATTCTTTTAGCCAATGGACTTGCGAACACACGGTCACCTTGAGTTGGGGCAGTTGATGGTGCAGAAACATTTGCCTTTATTTCAATCGGATCACTTTCAGGTTTTGCCATAGGTTGAGGCTGCACAGCAGCAACGGGAATATTAATGGCAGATGCGTCTTCGCCTGCTTCTAATATAAGGGCAATAAGGGAATTAACCTTAACGGCATCAGTACCTGCTGGAATAACGATTTTTCCAAGGGTGCCTTCATCAACTGCCTCCACTTCCATAGTTGCTTTGTCAGTTTCAATTTCGGCAATCACTTCTCCAGCTTTGATCTTGTCCCCTTCGTTTTTCAACCATTTAACGAGGTTACCTTCGGTCATGGTTGGGCTTAGGGCGGGCATCAAAACTTGGATTGGCATATTAGTCCTTATAACAAACGGTTTTTACAGCTTGGATAATTTTTTCAACATTAGGCAAGGCTAATTTTTCTAAATTCGCTGCATAGGGCAATGGCACATCTTCTGCACATACACGAATAGGTGGTGCATCTAGGTAGTCGAATGCCTGATCACAAACCAAAGCACAAATTTCCGCACCAATCCCTGCAAATGGCCAACCTTCTTCAATGTTTACCAAACGGTTCGTTTTGCGAACGGATTCCAAAATGGTTTCTGTATCTAGGGGGCGAATGGTACGCAAATCTATAACTTCAGCTTCAATACCTATTTGGGCTAATGCATCAGCTGCTTCTAAGGCATGGCGAACGCAAATAGAAAATGCAGTAATGGTCACATCTGACCCTT
>Ga0207938_1000048_pt1 | contig 18745 bp, 17 predicted proteins | sample LakMenEpi15Mar12_FD_150671 | JGI IMG/M metagenome (GOLD analysis project Ga0207938, IMG submission 150671) | Freshwater microbial communities from Lake Mendota, WI - 05MAR2012 deep hole epilimnion (SPAdes) | ecosystem: Environmental > Aquatic > Freshwater > Lake > Epilimnion/Euphotic zone ...
CTATCTTTTCTCTTTCTTGAACTGTTAATTGATGGTACTTTCTCATTTGCAACGCCTTTCTGTGCCTGTATTTTCAACAAACACTCTAATGCGTTGCACTTCATTTTAGAACCTGGCTAGGACAGTCAATAGGACAGTCAATAGGAAGCTTTCATTGTCATCATGGTTTAAGCAATGAATTTTCTCAAAAAAACTGCATTGACTATATAAGTGGAGTTGCTCCTAGTTTCAGTACAATCATTCACAAAGATTTGCACCCTGGTAATATTTTTGTTGATTTAAGACCCTTTGCTGAAAATAAGGTTACCTTAATCGACTTAGAATCAATGTACGTTTCATGCATAAAACGTTTATCAAACATTGATGAATTAAATTATTTAAAGACAAAAATAGCTGAGATTCTTGATGTTGAATCAGAACCTGGCTTTCTAAGCACTTTAGAAGAAGCATATCAACACGGAATACACGAAACGTACAATTTTTATTGTTCAAGCAGGCCTACCATTTCCTTTCAGTTTAATTTTTTTTCATAAGAATAATAAGGTTAATATTTTTTAAATTTCACCTTATCTAAACCATAACAATGTGGTACAAAGTACTTGGTTCCTTACACTCAAGAGAAAAAATTGAGTCTTTTCAAAACCTTAAGGCGCGACCAAAAAGAAGCCATTGGCCTTTTACAAATAGGAACATTTCTAGAGTATTTCGATCTGATGCTCTACGTTCATATGGCAGTCTTACTAAACGAATTATTTTTTCCGAAAACTGATCAACGAACTGCAGCGTTGCTTTCAGCATTTGCATTTTGTTCCACGTATTTATTTAGACCAGTTGGCGCCATGCTATTTGGGTATATTGGAGACCAAATTGGAAGAAAAGCTTCGATTATTATTTCCACATCCATGATGGCGGTCAGCTGCTTCTTCATGAGCATTTTACCTACCTATGAAGAGATTGGGATTTTTGCAAGCGTTGCTATGATTACGTGCCGCATTTTGCAAAGCTTTTCTGCTACCGGCGAAGTGATAGGTGCTGAAATTTATCTTTCTGAAATTTTAGAGCCTCCAGCATCGTATAGAGTTGTGTCTTGGGTATCTGAGTTGTGCACACTAGGTAGCTTAGTAGCACTTTTAGCCGCAAGCCTTATATTCAAGTGTGGCGCAAGCTGGAGAGCCATGTTTATTTTGGGCGGCATGATTGCTCTTTCAGGAGCAGTTGCACGGCGCAAACTTAGGGAAACTCCAGATTTTTTAAAATCACGAGCAAACAAACAGTTCACTGAATCAAAAAACATACACGTTTCTAAAAAAACTTCTTTGGCTTATTTCTTTATCTATTCTGGGTTTCCGCTTTGTTTTTATGTGATTTTCATCTATTGCGCCGACATTCTGAAATATTCCATGCAGTACACTGCTGAACATATTATCAATCATAACCTTTTCCTGACCATTTTAAGTTTCGCAATTGGAATATCCATCATATTTCTAAGCAAAAAAATTCACCCATTAAAAATACTAAGAATCAGAGCAATTTTATCATCGGTAGTTTTGTTTCTTATTCCTTTCTTATCCCTTACCAACATTTATACGTTAACCACCGTTCAAGTTCTTTTAACTGTATTTACGTTGGGTACGCTTCCTGCGATTCCAATATTTTTCAAACACTTTCCTGTGCAGCGTAGGTTCACTTATAGCAGCATGCTTTATGCTGTATCACGAGCATTCATGTATGTAGTGACATCATTTGGGTTAGTATATTTAACTAGTGCCCTTGGGCCTTACGGCATGTGGGTGATTGTACTGCCGGTTAGCATCGGCTTCTTGTGGGGAGTTGATCACTTTGCCAAGCTTGAAGAGGGAAAAGGTAAACATTCTGTAGAACCTGTGCTCCAAGCTGCATAATTAGTAGATTTTCTTAGAATATATAAAAGCTTTTCTTTTGCAGATCACATACCTTCTGACTGATATCAAGATCATTTTTATTCCAATTAATTGAAATAAAAACGACATTATGCTATGAGAATGCTTTGTATTTGCATAAATATTACATTCACATAGAAAAGTAGAATCAATGAAAAAAATTATAATGGTGTTTTTGGTTGGGTTAATGTATTGGAAAGCTACTGCTGCGGATGGGTGGTCTTATTTATCAGAAGAGCCATTTGTTATACCTGCAAGTGCTGCAATTATTAAGGGGCCTTCTTTTGGAAGGATTCATGATTATGAAGCGAGTCACGCTGGTACCGTTTCAAATGTTAGACCTGTAAGTCCTGCATTTATTGTGAGGCCTTCTTTTGGAGCGGGTCACGCTAGTACCTTTGTTGAAGAATTAGCAACAGCTTTAGGTGACTCTCAAAAGAAGACAAAGCAACAACTAATTGACTTGGAAACTCGCGATACAATAATAGAAGCTCTTACGGGCGAGAGAAATCATTTGATAGCCCTGCTGAATGCGACAACTTCTGAACGGAACGATTTATCTCAGCAAAATGAGTATTTTCAAGAACAATTAAAGCAAACTCATGAACTGTCAATGCAAGCTATCCATAGTAGGGATCAGGAGATACAAAGATTAAAGAATTCACTAGTTCTTAGCGAGCACAGTGTAACTGCACTGTGTCGTGAAAAAGAGGCTCTTCAACGACAAATAGAAGCTACTGAAACAAGAACAAAAGGCGCGGAAAGTCAACTACAAGAAGCTCGTGAACAGTTGGCAAGAGCTGCAACAGCTGCTGAAACAAGAACAAAAGACGCGAAACGTCAATTACAAGAAGCTCAAGAACAGTTAGCAAGAACTAAAGCTGAATATCAAGATAAGGAACGTACAAGAAAAGCTGATTTGAGAAAACTAAAAGAAGGTGTACGTCTTGAAAATGAGACTTTACTACTCCAAAAAACAGTCGTTGAAAGAAGAGCAAAAGCCGCTGAAGATCGTGAAAAGGAAGCTTTGCAACGCTTAACAAGAGCTGAGCTTCAAACAGACCAGGAACTGGCAAAAGAATAAAAGAATTGGAAAATACGTTACTTCGTAAAGAGCAAAATGCAAACGTAATGCGTGGTGAAAAGGAAGCTCTTCAACAGCAAATAGAGACCTCAGAGAGAAAAAAGATACCTACCGCTTTGCAACGCCAAATAGAGACTTTACAGAGCCAATTAATAGCTGCCAATAAAAGAGCAGCAGAAGCTGAAGATAGAGCAAGAGAAGCTTTGCGACGCCAAACTGCAGCTGAGTTTCAAAAGAGCCAGGCACAGCTGAGCCGTATTCCAGTCGTTGAATTGCGTGTAGGGCAAAGTGCAGCACAAAAACGGTCTTTAGCTATTGCTCAAACAGAAGATGGTGATGAAACTGAGGTTAGTCAGCCTCCTCAACTTAGGAGGGTTGGAAGTGTTGAGGTAATTGATTGAGCAAAATAATTCATAGAACAGCATAGAAATTTTCTGAGCATGACAGCCGTCATGATAAGAAATAAGACGTTATTACCAATGTAATCTTAATGCGTAGACGCTCTGCGATGCATGATAAGGCCACTAATCAAAATACCAATACTTACAATTCCTACTATAATTGTAGCTAGGGCATTTAGCTCTGGGGTGACGCCTGTACGTACACTTGAGAATACTAAAATTGGTAGGGTTGTAGCGCCTGGACCCGCTAGGAAGCTAGCAATAACAACGTCGTCAAGAGATAAAGCAAATGCTAATAACCACCCAGCCAGCAATGATGGAAAAATTAAGGGGAGCGTTATTTTAAAAAATACAACTGATGGTTTTGCCCCGAGCACCATTGCGGCTTCTTCCAATGATTTATCAAAATCAATTAAACGTGCCTGAATGACCAGGTAAACATATGACATAGTAAGCGTGATATGCGCGATGATAATAGTTAGCATGCCGCGTTCAGATGGCCACCCAATCGCACGTTCCAGGGTTACAAACATTAACAAAAGTGCAAGGCCAGTAATCACTTCTGGCATAACCAAAGGTGCTGAAATTAAACCGCTGAATAAAGTTTTTCCACGGAAGCGTTTAAAGCGCACCATGATAATGGCAGCCATTGTGCCAAAAGCAACAGCTAAAGTTGCGACAATCGCGGCGATTTCAAAGCTGTTTAGCACGGCACGAATAAGAGCATCGTCTTCAAATAATTTTGTGTACCAGCGTGTGGAAAATCCTGCCCATACACCAATGATTCTAGAATCATTAAACGAATATACTATTAGGTACAAAATAGGAACATATAAAAATCCGTACCCAAAAATAAGTGCACCAAGGTTAAATTTGGAAAAGCGAATCATGTTTGTGCGGCCTTTTCTGTTGCGTCAAGCTGACGATTTCTTAAAATCATAATTGGCACAACGAATAGAAGCACCATAAGAACAGCCACAGCACTTGCTAAAGGCCAGTTTCTATTGTTGAAAAACTCCCACCAAAGCACACGTCCGATAGTGACTGTTTCTGGTCCACCAAGAATTTCTGGAATAACAAATTCTCCAATTGAAGGAAGGAACACTAAAATGATTCCCGCAATAATTCCCTGCTTAGAAAGCGGCACAGTAATGCTCCAAAAAGCACGCCAGGGGGGACATCCCAAGTCGTGAGCAGCTTCAATGAAGTCATCATTAATTTTTATGAGCGATGCATAAATGGGAAAAACCATGAACGGTAGATAGCAATATATAATGCCCAAACAAACGGCTGTGTCATTATCAAGAAGCTGTAGCGGGCTGCTGATTATATGAAGCTTCAAAAGAATGCTATTCACCAAACCTTTGCTACTTAACATTGCCATCCATGCATACACTCGGATAAGAAAAGATGTCCAAAAAGGTAGCGCAATCATAAGCAATAACGGCATACGCCACGATGTTTTTATCCTTGAAATGCTGTAGGCAATCATATAACCAATGATTAAGCAGCCCACGGTAGAGAACAGAGCGATTTTTAAAGAGCTAAATACTGCATGAATATAAAAATTATCGGTAAAAACAGTCCAATAGCTTTCGAAATGCAAGCGAATTTTGAGCAGTAAGTCTGGTGTCCATTTAACAATGTTTTTAAAAGGCGGAATACCCACCTGAAGTTCTGAAAAACTAATTTTAAAAATAATGAAAAAGGGAAAAAGGAAAAACAAAGCAAGCCATAAGTAAGGAATAGAAATTACTAACCACTTATCGCGCAAGTTTCTCCCTATGTAGCAGAGCTCTCCCCAAAAAAATTCAAAAAATTGTTCCAGTATTTGTAGAATCATACGCTTAAGACGACTCCGTTTTCTGGTCTCCAGAACAGATAAACTTCGTCATCCCACTTTACATCACGTTCAGATAAACGTAACAAGTTTGGCAATGACGCCTGTACAATTTTCCCTGATTCAAGCTGAACGTGGTAAATGCTAATGTCACCCAAGTAGGCTATTTCCCGCACAATTCCTTTTGTGCAATTACGACCCAAATTGGGATTCGGGTTTGTAGATATCATTACTTTTTCAGGACGCATCGCAACTGTTACATTTGAACCTACTGGCATAGATGCTGCATGAGTAACGTACAGTTCGCACCCTGATTCAGATGATTCAATGACCACATGATCGGGTTCGTCTTCAACAACAACCCCTTCAAACATGTTCATAGATCCTATGAATTCGGCAACAAAACGAGAGTGTGGAAATTCATAAATTTCATGTGGTTTTCCAATTTGTCTAATTTGTCCTTCATCCATAATGCCAATGCGGCTAGACATAGTCATGGCTTCTTCTTGATCATGGGTAACAACAACGAAGGTAATACCCACACGTTCTTGAATGTTGACCAATTCAAACTGAGTTTTTTCACGAAGCTTTTTATCTAAAGCACCTAGTGGTTCATCAAGTAATAATAATTTTGGACGTTTAGCAAGACTGCGTGCCAGCGCAACACGCTGTTGTTGTCCACCTGAAAGTTGCCCAGGCTTGCGGTCACGGTATTTACGTAACTGTACTAAATCAAGAACTTCATCTACACGTTCTGTAATTTGATTTTTAGAAAGGTGTTCCTGCTTCAAACCAAAGTTAATGTTGTCTTCAACCGTCATGTGCGGAAACAACGCATAAGATTGAAACATCATACTCACTGGGCGCTTGTATGGAGGCAAATCAGTAATATCCACATCATCAATAACAATTCGTCCACTTGAAGGTTTTTCAAGCCCAGCAAGAATACGAAGCAATGTTGATTTTCCGCAGCCTGATGCACCAAGCAGAGCAAAAAGTTCACCGCGATATATAGAAATGGAAAGATTTTTAACAGCAACTGTTGTGCCGAAATTCTTATTAATATTTTCAATTAAAACGTATGGTTTAACACTTGGATCTTGCCAAGGTTCCAGGTTTCTTAATTGATCTCTATTTCCAATAATCGACATAATTTTTCCTAATATTCATTAAGGCGTATTTTTGCCCACACCCGAGTGCGTTCACGTTCAAATTGTAACTCCTTCTGAGTCTTAGGTGGAGCATTTAAAAAAAGATTTTTTAATATATTTTTGCTTGGATAAATGCCTTCATTGTTTAAAATATCATCTGACATATATTTTTTAGCACGGCTTATTGCAACGCCATGTGCTGTATTTTGACAAATACGCGCTGCAATATGCGGCTTCAGCAAAAAATTAATAAATGCATGAGCATTTTTAGGATGCGGTGCTCCTTGCGGAATAGCCATAGCATCAATCCACGTGACTCCCCCCTCAGGAGGAATAAAATATTCGATATTTTTACCTTGTTCCTTAGCTTCTGCAATTGCTTGTTGAGCTTCTCCAGACCAAACAAGTGCTATTGCTGTGTCGCCTAAAACAATATCGTTCACTACTCTTGAAGAAGTAAACCGCCTTATATACGGACGCATTTTCATAAGATGTTTTGCAGCTAGATCAAGATCTTCTGGCAATGTTGAATTGGGATTTTTGTTTATATACATTAGTGAAAATGGAATAACATCAACGCTTTCTTCAAGTAGTGACACACCATATTTGGATAGCTTTTTAAGATTATTAGGATTAAATAATAAATCTAGATTTTGCTCAAATCCTTTTGGGAAAACTTTCTCCAAAACATCTCTATTGTAAACAATCCCAACTGTTCCCCAAAAATATGGAAGAGAATACGTAAGATTTTTGTCTACGTTACGCATCCAATGCACTACTACTGGGTCAAGCTCTACAATGTTAGGCAATAGATTTTTATCAAGTTTTTGGTAAACACCCGCTTGAATTTGCCAAGCTATGTAGGGTGTTGCTGAAGGGAAAACAACATCAAAACCACTATTACTTGCAAGAAGTTTTGCTTCTAACACTTCGTTATTATCGTAAGCATCTAAACGAACAGTTATACCTGTTTCATTTTCAAATTCTTTAATGGTTTCTTGATCAAGCAATCCATACCAGCAATAAACATTTACGTATTTATCTTCAGCTTGTGCTGGAGATGGTTGAAAAAAATACCAAACTCCAATGCTAACAATAGAGACCATAAGTAACAGACGAAATAAAAAACGAGAAAACATCTAGCTACGCCACGCTATACGATTAAGCACATATTGCACTGATCCAGCAAAGACAGTAACAAGCACAAGAGTAATGATAGTGTATTCCATTGGAGAGTCATGAGCATATTGCGCTATAGGAAGCATCCAGCTTTGGTCTGGCATTGCCTGAATTTTTTTCAAAACTTTTGGAAATTTATTAAAGAAGTTTTGCCCTTTAGACATTGTTTGCCAATTCACAAGCTTTAATTCCAAATACATTTTTGTAGCAAGCGCCATTAGCACAACTGAACCAATCATTTTTAAAGCTTTAGAGCTAAATTTATAGGCCAATCTGGCCCCAATAATTGAACCAACCACACTACTAATAGAAAGAATAGGAAGAAGAACAAAATCAACAGGAGCTTTTCCAACGCTTGAAATAAAAGTAACAACGATATTAATACCAAATCCTGCAAGTAATGAAGTTCCTGAAACCACAGGCGAACTGCGTCCCAGCAAGTACATTAAAATTGGCGCAATAAGAAGGCTGTTACCTCCACCCAAACTGGTAGTCACAGTACCTGTGAAAAATCCAACGCCTAAGGGCACAAGAATACTCATTTCCACACGAGAGCGAAGAAAGATTTTATGCCAAGGAAAATAAATCATCCAACGGCGCATCATGGCGCCCTTTTCAGTTCTTATTTGAGTTGGTCGTTGTGACTGTATCAGCGTTACAATGCTACTGATAACCACAACAAGAAAAACGACAATTTTCAAGACAGCGTAACTACCAGCCTTACTTTCAACTTGGGTAAGGGCAAATTTTTCAATTAATGCACCTGCAAGCCCCCCCATAAATAGATACCATGCCAAGCTAATATCTACATCTCGCTCTTGCTGATACGCTAAAAATCCACTGAAGTTAGTGCCTACGGAATTATTTAATTGCGTTGAAATGGCAACGGCTGATGGAATACCAATGCTCATTAGGCTCGGAGTGATAATAATACCCCCACCAATTCCTAACATTGACGAAATAATACCTCCACCTAACCCAATTGCTAAAAGCAAAGGTAAGGACAAGTAGATATCAGCCATTGGTAAGTATATAAGTTCCATACTACCATGATAGCTTAATTTTTTGTAATTGTCAGGGCAGTTTTATTTTTAAATCTTACCCAAAAATACCTTTCAAAAGACCTTTCACAACTTTGTCAGCCTTAACGGGGGCATTGTCTTCAGGCGCATTTGAATTGCTAGCTTGTGGAGCAGCATCTCCTTTTGATTTTTTGCCTAATCCTGGAATTAGTTTATCAAGTCCTGGAATTGCTTTTCCAAATGTTTTTGATACTAAATCACCAGCTCCTTTTTGCAAAAACAATTGCTGAAGCTGTTTTAGATCAAGATTATAATTTGGTTGATCTATTGGACCTTTAATAGTGAACTTTATTGGCGGAACATTTTTTAAGGTTGGCGCTAAAACTTCACCTGTGAAACGCATTTGCCAATTCAAAAGATCTGCCTGACCTTCGGCTTTTAGCTGAGCATCGGTTGCTTCTACAATCAAATTATTTGTAGTAGCCGCTCCATCAACTATAGTAAATTTTCCACCTGCATTGGAAAATGCTGTTTGCCCACTACCACTAAAACAATTCTGAAGATTTTTCAGATCAAGCAAGTTACTGGGTTTTTTCAGCAAATTCGCAATAGCACTTAGGTCGAAGCCTTTAACAATTCCATCTTTAACACTGAAGTTTGCCTGACCTTTAAGCTTGCTTACCCAATCATACTGTGAATTACCACGGGTTTTTAGATCTATTTCACCAGAGGCCTTTCCGCTAGAAAAATGTGCAGCTGCTGCCTGAATTTTTTCTATAGCAATATTATCAAACTTAACTGCTAAACCAATGCTTTGATCACTTGCAGATTCAACTTGCAACGCACCGCTTAGTTTCCCACCATACATATGCGCAGAAAATGGAATACCTAATTTCCCAGCTTTCAAGCTAATGTCTGATTGCAACGCTTCAAAAACAAGCCCGCCTAACGTGATTTTAGGTACATTTATTTGCAAGTTCATGGTAAACGCATGCAAGGGTAGTTTTATCGGTGCGGATGACCAACGTGAATTAGCATTTGCTGCAATTTGCAAAAATTGATATCTAATTGTTTCTGGCGTATACAGTGCTCTTCTCAAATAAACAGCATCACCTTGATATGATGTTAATTGGATTGGCTGTGCAGTGATTGACCCAGCGATATGTGGCTTTTCCTTACTCAAATCAATTATGAGCTTTCCCCCTGCAAACAAATCAAGTCCTGCTTTATCTTTCAATTCAATTTTTTTCAAGGTTAAGTAAATTTTAGTTTTTTTTACCCACACTGTACTTTCTAAATTCACCACGTAATCATTCAAATTGATATGCTCTAGGGTTAAGCTTCCTTTTGCAAGCAAGTCACCCTGGCCTAGTGAGCCATCAAACAATATGTTTCCTTTGCCTAGCGTCACTTTCGCTAAAACTTCTAGATTTTCTTTGTTCGGCACAAGACTTAACGCAATTACTGATGATCCTGAAAATGGCAAGGAGTGACCAAATAGCTGACCCCATTGCTGAATACTTTGCAGTTGGACAGTTGCTTTGGCTTGCTTAGTTGTGGTGTTGTACTGAATACTTGCATCAGCATTTGCATCACCAAGCTGAATTGCTGTTTTTTTAAATACTAGCAAATCATCTTCTGCTTTAAAGGATCCTTTAATATCGATTATATTTTTTAAGGTTTGGTCTTGGGTAAACCATTTCAATATGTCTTGATAATATTCACTGTAAATATGATATTCAAATTCACTAAAATCTTTTGTTGAGCATTGCAGATTAATAGAATCCACTTCGTGTTTGAACTTAAGGTCCGCATCAAAAAGCTGAGAAGAAATGTTATAGCTCAGCATGCCGGTTAACTGACCAATAGTGTGACTAATACGTAAATTCTTTACGGTAACCTGCTCTGCTGTAGCTTGAATATCACCTTGCATATCAACAGGTTTTCTCAAATCAATTTTTTGATGAGGCAACTCTACAGTCAACGGACAATCAGCAGAAGACGCTTTAAGCTTTCCTAAGAATTGTTCTCTTGAAATGTCTACCGCACCATCTAAGTTGATATGTGCCTTTTGAGTTTTATGACTTACAGATATGTCTGCCTTCAATGCGGTTTTTCCGCTGAAATTTATAGCCCCTGTAAGCATTGCAATATCAATGTTATTTTCATTTGAATCTGTGCGAACGTGCACTTTATATGGTCCCATAAGGGTTTCACTATCGCATTCAATATTTAGATTTGAGAATGTTTTTGTAGAGCCTTCTTTATGGTCAATGTAAGTAACAGTCGCATTAGATATATCAATATGGCTGACAACAATTCCTGCGGCAGCTGCATTTGTAGGCTTTGCAGTTGTTTTCTTTGATTCATGTTCTGATTCTGATGAAGCTATATTTAATTCCCAGTTTGCTGTGCCATTTTTTGCTTTTTCTAAAGTTATTTCTGGCGTTTTCAGGTCAACGCTTTTAACAACAATTTTGCCTTTTAGTAAATCGAACAGGCTAAGGATAACTTCAACACTTTTGACTTTTACCATTTCTGGTTTACTTGCATTTGGCGCGTTGCTTAAAATCACATCATGAATTTTAAGTCGTGGCGTTGGAAGGATTTGCAAACGTATTGACCCTGTACTAATGGTTCTGTTGATTGTTTTTTCAGCGTCTTTAATATACGGACGTGCATAATTTGAAAAATCAATAAAAAGAGGGACAATCCCAACAAGCGCCACTAAAAAAGCAGATATATAGATAAATTTACGAGACATAATTCTAATTAATAAATAATTCCATTATCGCACCATAGGAAATTAACGAATTCTATTCAAGTTTTTTATTGGCATGCTTCTTGCACTGACATATACAAACCTAATAAAAAATTGTTAAAACATGCATGTACACAAGCCTAGTCACTCAGTACAAAAACCAAATGTGGTAGCTTTGTCTTCTCAAGAAGCTCAATGGGTGCGCTTAGCTACAGCAACAAACAATCTTGCAAATGCAAACACACCTGGCTTTAAAAGCCATCTAGTAAAACTGATTAATACCACACAAAAAGGTAAAGAGGGACGCGTTGTTCATTTTGTAAGCGCTAACAAATCTTTGCGAAATGTTGCAGACGGTTCCTACCGACAAACAGGAAATCCGTTAGATGTCTCCATCAGTGGAAATGGATATTTCTTGGTCCAAACATCTAAAGGAAATAAGTTAACCAGAAATGGACAATTTGCACTTAATAATGACGGTGAGCTAGTAACAGCAACTGGATCCTATAAAGTTTTGGATCAAGGAAATTCTCCTATTCTTATTCCAAAGGGGGTTAAGAGTATTGTTATTCACCCTCACGGTGGTGTGTATGCTGACGCTGTACTCGTTGGAAAAATTGGCGTTTTTTCTGTTCATGATCAGCAAGAACAATTAAGAAGCTTAGGAGACAATTTATTGGACCCTGGAAAACAACAGCTTGCTATCTCAGCCAAGTATTATATAAAACAGTTCGGCTTAGAAGACTCAAACGTTTCATCTGTCAAGGAAAGCATCTTGATGATTGAAATTCTACGTCAATTCGAACATGCGCAAAAAATTATAGATGAACAAGAGCAAAGCAGTAAAAAAGTACTGAATGTCTCGTCAAAGAATGTGTGATAGGTAGTTATGGCTTCAATTCAAAATGCTCTAAACATTGCTAGAACTGGACTACAGAGCCAGGAAGCTCTTTTAGCAATTAAGACACAAAACATTGCTTCTCAGGGCGTTGATGCGTTTAAGCGTCAATATTTAATAATGTATGACCTGCCATACGTTGATTATGGAAGCTTAGGCGTTAACACATCAAAATCTGGCTCTATTGATACAACAGGCATTCAAATTGGTACCGGTGTGCAAGCTGCAGCTGTATATAGGGTTTTTTCACAAGGTGAAGCAATTCAAACTGGTAGAAGCTTAGATGTAATGATTGATGGTGATGGATTTTTCTTAGTGAATTTGCCAGATGGAACCACTGCTTACACAAGAGTTGGCAGCTTCAGCCGTGATCAAAATAACACGTTAGTCATGCCAAAAACTGGTTACACAATACAGCCCGGCATTACGCTTCCATCAAACACATTAAAGGTCTCAATTAATCAAGCAGGAGAGGTGTACGCTGAAACAAGCCCTGGGCAGGAAACGTTAGTGGGACAACTTCAGCTTGCTACCTTTTTTAACCCTTCTGGTTTAAAGGCAATGGGAGATAGCTTGTTTGTGCAAACAAATGCTTCAGGACAACCAGACACAGGCACACCAGGGACAAGTCAACGTGGATTTCTTAAGCAAGCATACCGAGAAGGATCCAACGTAAATGCAGTAGAAGAAATGACCGATTTAATAAAAATTGAAAAGGTTTACGAAATGCTTACAAAAGCCGTAAAAACCGGTGATGCCATGATGAATGCAGTAAATGGGATGGGCAAATAATGAAAATAATAACCTTAATCGCGCTTCTTTTTAGCTTTGTTTGCTTAAATGCAGAGGAAACACCTTCAAGGAAAAGTTTTTCAAAACAAGAATTTGTGCAATTTCTACGACCACTTTTAGGACAAAAAATAAATACAAAAGATTTTGATGTGCTCATTGAAAAAATGCCAACAGAAGATTTTGCTGAAAGCACGAGTTTGGAAAATGCAAATATAGATGAATTAGTTATATCTCCACAGCAACGAAATTTTCAGGTTTCTTTGAAACTAAAATCTGGTGAAAGAATCGCCGTTTCAGGACAAATTGAATGGCTAACCAATATTCCTATACTGCTTCGACCAATAGGATCGGGCGATATTATTAATTTATCTGATATAGGATATCAGTCTTTCCCCGTAGACCAGCTATCAGCAATGGTAGTAATGGACGCAACTGACCTTGTTGGAAAATCATCTGCGCATGCAATTATAAAGCCAGGCATGCCTGTTGAAAGATCTGTACTTAAAAATCCAACAATCATTAAAAGAGGCGACATGGTTGACGTAGTTTATCGCAGCCAATGTCTAGTTGTTAGTGCAAAAGGTCAAGCAACCCAAGATCTTGCTTGCGGCGACACTGGCACGTTTGAAACACAACACGACAATTCAAAGCAAAATGTTAAAAAAATATCTGCAAAAGTTGTAGGTCCTAGCACAGCGGAAATTATTCATGGCATTATGTAATTTTTATTCTTTTCTTTTGATATTCACCCTGTTGCTTCCTGGTTGTAATTTAGCAACGAGCCTTTCAACAGTTGGTGAACCACCTCAGATGACGCAAATAAAAGATCCACGTGATGTTCCAGGTTATGAACCAGTACATATGCCAATGCCTGACCCGGTAACAGCTTCATCAGGCACGAATTCTTTGTGGCAAACAGGGTCTCGTGCATTCTTTAAGGATCAACGCGCTGGCAAGGTAGGAGATGTATTATCTGTTTCTGTAATCATAGATCGCAAACAGTCTATGAAAATGAATCCCGATATTGAACGAAAGAGCTCTCTCAATACAACTGTAACTGAAGTGTTGGGTCACGCATTACCTATACAAAAAAGATTAGCAAAAACTCTCCCCGGGAAAAGAACTAGTGACACTGGACGCCTAACAGACTGGGTAGGTATGGAAAGTAATCCATCTCAGAAATCAACCGCAACTTATGATGTGCAAGACCAAATGCAATTCACCATGGCCGCTGTAATTGTTCAGATTCTCCCCAATGGAAATATGGTTATTCAAGGTCGTGAAGAAGTGCGTCTTGTGAATGAACTACGTGAAATAGAAATCAAGGGTATAATCCGCAGGGAAGATATTGGTTCAAACAATACAATTTCCAGTCATAAAATCGCTAATCTTCGTATCAGCTATGGCGGGAGAGGTGATCTTAGTGATGCTCAATCGGCACCATGGGGTCAACAATATCTTAATAAGCTTTTACCATTTTAAAGTTTTGTTCATACTAATAGTAGGAATTTTACTTTTGTGTATTTATGGTCGAAGCTATTAAATCTGGATTACTGTCATCAGTTGGCCCAATACCTTCTCAGAAATTATCAACAGCAGCTACAGATGGAAGCAGCTTTGGAGATTTTTTCAAAGCCGATATGAAAGGGTTTTTGAACAAAGCTCAAGAAGTTGAAACAAAAATGACAAATTATGCAGGTGGCGTTGGTGACATTGAACAAATTGCCCCCATGCTTAAAGAGCTAATGTTAGAGTTTGAAGTCAAAACAAAAATTATTTCTTCGTTAGCCAACATTCTAAAGACACTAACGTCAATGAATATATAGTTCTTGATTTACAACATACCATCAAGCTAGCCTGATACATGATCGATAAAAAATTAGCTTCATGTCTCTAAACTCTGCAAAAAAAACGTTATACGTTGGTAATAAGAATTATTCTTATTATGCACTTGATACCATAAATAATACTTGCTCCCTGCCCTTTTCTTTGAAAATTTTACTAGAAAATCTACTAAGACATTTCGATGAAAAAAGAGTAAAACAAGCTGATTTGGATGCTGTTATTAATTCAGTAAACCCCGAGGCAACTTTATCTGAAATCTCGTTTTTTCCTTCTCGTGTATTGATGCAAGATTTTACCGGCGTTCCCGCTGTTGTTGATCTGGCAGCTATGCGCGATGCCATGGCAAAAAAAGACGGAGATATTGAAAAAATCAACCCCTTAATTCCTGTAGATTTAGTTATCGATCATTCAATAATGGTTGACCAATTCGGCTCAAAATTGGCTTTGGATGAAAATGTTAAATTAGAATATCAACGCAATATAGAACGATATAGTTTTTTGAGTTGGGCACAAAAAGCATTTAAAAATTTCAGAGTCGTTCCTCCAGGCACAGGGATTTGCCATCAAGTAAATTTAGAATACCTTGCGAAAGTTATTTGGACCTCTGAAGAAAAAGGAGAAATTGTAGCTTACCCTGATACCGTTGTTGGCACTGATAGTCACACAACCATGATTAATGGCTTAGGTGTGCTAGGATGGGGGGTTGGAGGTATTGAAGCGGAAGCAGCAATGCTTGGGCAACCACAAACCATGCTTATTCCTGAAGTGGTTGGAATGCGACTGGATGGTGCTTTAAGTGAGGGAATAACAGCCACAGACTTAGTGCTAACAATCACAAATCTGCTTAGAACAAAAGGCGTCGTTGGAAAATTTGTTGAATTTTATGGCCCCGGATTAAAATGGCTCTCTTTAGCTGACCGCGCAACTATTGCGAATATGGCTCCTGAATATGGCGCAACTTGCGGTTTCTTCCCAATTGATGAGGAAACTATTAAGTATCTGAAGCTTACCAATCGTGATGCAGATCAAGTTGCCTTGGTCGAAGCATACGCAAAAGCACAAGGGCTATGGAATGATGGAGCAAAGCCTACATTCAAAGACTCAATTGAGCTTGATTTAACAACTATTTTGCCAAGTCTAGCTGGCCCAAAACGCCCGCAAGATAAAATATTATTGAGAGATTTAAAAGTGACAGCTCTAGCTTTGACTAGTGCAGCTAGTAGTGTGGCCATTGAGGGTAAAGATTTTAATTTAAGTCATCACGATGTAGTAATTGCGGCGATTACCAGCTGCACTAATACATCAAACCCATCCGTTATGATTGGAGCTGGCTTACTTGCAAGAAAAGCCAGACAATTAGGTCTTAGAGCTAAGCCTTGGGTAAAAACCAGTTTGGCGCCTGGTTCTCAAGTGGTAACAGAATATTTAGAACGCAGCGGTTTACTTGAAGATCTTGAAAGTCTTGGATTCCACATTGTTGGTTATGGCTGCACAACGTGTATTGGCAACTCTGGACCGTTAGATACAGCAATTACACGGGCTATTGATACAAATGATTTGACTGTTTCGGGAGTACTTTCTGGAAATAGAAATTTTGAGGGTCGCATTAACGCTCATGTTAAAGGCAATTATCTAGCTTCCCCCCCTTTGGTTGTGGCTTTTGCTTTAGCAGGAACAACCGCTATAAATCTTGCACAAGACCCTATTGGCAAAGGCACCAATGGACAAGATATTTTCTTAAAAGACATTTGGCCAAGCACTCAAGAAATTAAAGATATTATTGAAAAAGTAATTACCCCGGAAATTTTTGCGGAACGCTATAGCACAGTGTTTGATGGTGATATTTTGTGGAAAGCAGTGGAATCAACGCTATCAAAAACTTACACTTGGAATGATAGCACCTACATAAAGCATCCACCATATTTTGAAATGAAAATTGATAAACCGGCAGATATAGAAAATGCAAAAATTCTTGCATTACTTGGCGATAGCATTACCACAGACCATATTTCACCAGCAGGTAGCATTAAAGAAAATAGCCCCGCAGGTAAATATTTACTATCAAAATCTGTTCCTGAGAAAGACTTTAATTCATATGGATCCAGACGCGGTAATCATGAAGTCATGATGCGTGGAACATTTTCTAATATCCGCATAAAAAATGAAATGCTGCCGGGTGTTAGCGGTGGATACACTAAGTTACTTGATGGACAAGATCAGCAAATGAGCATTTATGATGCATCAATAGCGTATATGAAAACGAATGTACCGTTAGTAATCATTGCCGGTAAAGAATATGGCACCGGATCATCGCGAGATTGGGCAGCTAAAGGGACACGTTTACTTGGTGTTAAAGCTGTAATCGCTGAAAGTTTCGAACGTATTCATAGATCTAATTTAGTGGGCATGGGGGTATTACCATTAGAATTTATGCCTGGAACCTCTAGAAAAACTCTTAATTTAACTGGCACTGAACAAGTTAGTATTCAAGGGCTTTCAGCTGATATTTACCCAAAAATGGCTTTAAAAATAATTTTTAAGGGCACAACTGAACAAATAGTCCCAGTTTTAGTGAGGATTGATACTGAAGATGAAATACAGTACTTTTTAAGTAGTGGTATTTTACCTTTCGTACTTAACATGTTGGCTAAACAATGACACACGATCTTATCTCTTTAAGTATTTTTCAAGGAATTGCTGAGTTCTTACCAATAAGCTCAAATGCACATCTTGTCGTCTTAGAAAAACTTTTTGGAATCCACACCAACGGACTTGAAACGCATGTTGCACTACATTTTGGATCATTACTTGCGTTGTTTATTTATTTCTTCAAAGACTTTTGCCTAATGATTTTCGGCATTTGGGTTTACGATATAAAAGGGCTTAAAAAGCACCCAGGTAAACAGTATCGTGACTTAGCTTGGATACTCGTATTATCTTCTATCCCTGCATTAGCTGTGGGTTTTCTTATTAAAAAGTTCTATGGCGGGACTTCTGAGAGTTTTGTGGTTATGGGAATTGCGAGCATAGTATTTGGTATACTTCTCATTGTAGCTGACTCTAACCCTGTAAAAGATCGATTTGTGACTTACAAACGAGGAGCAGCAATTGGAATTTCTCAGTGCCTTGCTTTTATTCCTGGAGCAAGTCGTTCAGGTATATGCTTAACAGTTGCTAGATTTTTAGGACTTAGCAGAATTGAAGCGACTAGATTTTCATTTCTGATGGCTATTCCAACTATTTTAGGTGCTTCTGCTTTGGTAATACTTGATACGCCCAATGCCGACACACTATTTACAACACAACAACTTATTCTCATAGGAATCACGACCGGCTTAGGTATTTTGACTATTCAGAGTCTTTTGTGGTTTTTAAGCAGACATAGTTTGTGCTTTTTTGGTTTTTATAGAATTATTTTCGGCATATTGCTGTTATTGTTCTTCTGATTTACTTTATCCAAAGAGGCAGCCTGATATTGAGAATCGGTATGCAAAATAGTAATGCTTACTCGTCTATTTTCAGGCGCACTTGAGTTAGATTTATTCAGCGGGTCTCTATCAGCTCGCCCATGAACTTCCGCGAATTGCTCGCTTCTCACTCCACTCTCTTCCAGAATTCTACGGGTTGAATGAGCTCTATCTGAAGAAAGCTCCCAATTTCCGTATCCTTTTCTATAATATGGTTTTGAGTCAGTATGTCCGGTAATATCAATTTTATTAGGTAGTTTTGTAAGAATTCCTCCTAAAGCTCTAATCATTCTTTCAGTAACTGCCAGGTTCTAAAATGAAGTGCAACGCATTAGAGTGTTTGTTGAAAATACAGGCACAGAAAGGCGTTGCAAATGAGAAAGTAC
>Ga0207938_1000050_pt1 | contig 18526 bp, 17 predicted proteins | sample LakMenEpi15Mar12_FD_150671 | JGI IMG/M metagenome (GOLD analysis project Ga0207938, IMG submission 150671) | Freshwater microbial communities from Lake Mendota, WI - 05MAR2012 deep hole epilimnion (SPAdes) | ecosystem: Environmental > Aquatic > Freshwater > Lake > Epilimnion/Euphotic zone ...
CGTATAATGTTGATGTGCATTTTTTACAATTTAATTCTGTCATGATTCCCTCCATGACAAAAATTATACCATCTTATCGTTCTTTAGTTAAGTGTCCCAGAAAAAGACATCAAATTCATTGCAAACAACTTACGTTTTGAAGAAGGAAAATGGTTCTTTGTAAGCAAATTAGCTGCTAAAAAATTTGCGAAATTACCATTGCATTTTACAGAACATTTTTGGGGATCAGCTGATCACATGGTTGTATATTTTATCACCAGTAAAATCTTAAAACGTGCTTTTTTGTTGCAACGCGTAACTCAACACGATATGAATTTTGGCACTGACCTACAAGTTTTAGAAAAACTTAAGGCTTGTGATGATGAAGAAGTCACACGATTAATTGCGAAAGCACATTATCCTAAAACTGCATATCATCTTTTAGAAGATGGTGAAGGAACTCCTGATTTTGTTCCTAAACCCAAATTTAGGGGCATTGACCCCTGGGTAATGAATAAGCACTCAAAAAAACTCAAGAGATTGTCTGAATTAGATGAAGAATTCGCTGCAGAATATAAGCGCGTACAGGAATTTTGCAAAAAAGGTTATAAAATTCAATTAGATCTTGCAGCATCTAAAAATCAATCGGATATCAGTTGACTTTTTTTAAAGCTTAGCTAGCCTAAGGTAAACTTTTATAATGTTATTGATGTGCGAGCTTTTTTTGATTTTTTAAAACACCACCAAGTTGAATTTGTTGATTTTAGGTTCACTGACTTGCGTGGAACTTGGCACCACATAACTTATCCGACCAGTGCCGTTGATGATGATTTATGCATGCAGGGCTTGCTTTTTGATGGCTCATCTATTGCAGGTTGGTGTGCCATTAATGAATCGGACATGCTTTTAAAGCCAGATTTCGGTTCTGATTTATGTAATGTGCGCTTAGATCCATTTTCAGCTTACCCAACAGCAATTGTTATTTGTGATGTGCATCATCCTCTATCAGGTGAACCTTACGCCAAGGACCCACGTCAAGTTGCTAAAAAATGCATTAAATACTTGCAAAGCACAGGGTTTGCTGATGAAGCATTTTTTGGTCCAGAAGCCGAGTTTTTTATTTTTGACGGAGTAGCGTTTCAAGCGCGATCAGAAAAAACATCTTATGAAATTTATTCCGATGAATTTCCCAGTCAAAATGGAGAAACTCATGGACAAGGCGCTATCAAAAACCATGGATGTCGTCCTGGACATAAAGGGGGATATTTTCCAGTTCAACCATTAGATTCTGCCCAAGACATTCGCTCTGAGATGTTATTAAAAATGGCCGAAATGGGGTTAAAAGTTGAAAAGCATCACCACGAAGTTGCCCCAGCTCAACATGAATTAGGCGTTGTTTATAATACACTTGTTAAGGGTGCCGATGAATTGCAAGTCTATAAGTATGTAGTGCGAAATGTTGCCCGTTCATATGGTAAAACTGCCACTTTTATGCCGAAGCCTGTATTTGGTGATAATGGGTCAGGCATGCACGTGCACCAAAGCTTATGGAAAAATTCCGAGCCATTATTTAGCGGTAAAAACTATGCTGGACTTTCTGACACAGCACTATTTTACATTGGCGGTATTTTAAAGCATGCAAAAAGCTTGAATGCATTTACCAACCCAACTACCAACAGCTACAAACGGCTTGTGCCAGGATACGAAGCGCCAGTAATTTGCGCGTACTCAGCACAAAATAGGTCTGCTGCTTGCCGTATTCCCCTTGTTCATTCACCAAAAGGCAAACGTGTTGAAGTGCGTTTTCCTGATCCATCAGCAAATCCTTACCTCGCTTTTTCAGCTATGTTGTTAGCGGGCATTGATGGGATTCAAAATCGTATTCATCCTGGAGATGCTCAAGACGTTGATTTATTTGAACATAAAGAAATAGCAAAAACACTACCAACGGTAAGTGGCTGCTTGAAAGAATCTTTGCAAGCTTTAGAAAATGATCACGAATACCTAACTAAATCAGGAGTATTTTCTAAGGAGTTGATAGAGTCTCATTTGGAAATGAAATGGAAAGAATTCTATAGACTTGCGCATCACCCGCATCCTTTAGAATTTGAGCTTTATTACAATTCTTAAAATATGAAAAATCAAGCTAGACTTATTCCCGCAACTCTAGCTGATTATCCAGCAATCCAGAACATGGCGCGCTTTTATGTCTATGACATATCGCGCACATGTGGGTTTCTTTCCCATGAATGGGCTTGCCCCAAAGATGGCCTGTATGAATGCTTTGATTTTAAAATTTATTTCGCAGAAGAAAATCGTCGTGCTTTTTTAATTAAAGTCGATGAGGAACTAGCTGGATTTGCGTTGCTACATAAGCAATGTAAAGGAGAAAAAAATTACTGGGAGATGGGTGAATTTTTTATATTTGGAAAATTTCAAAGCAAAGGAATTGGTGAAAAAATAGCCCGTGAAATATGGCAACAGTTTCAGGGGTCATGGGAAGTTTTGGTCATTCCTGAAAACATTCCAGCCTATGGTTTTTGGAAATCTGTCATTACTAAATACACTTACAGCTGTTTTACAGAGTCTGTTGAAAAAGTTGATTTTGATGTGCATCAACCTCAACGTATTATTTTTAAGTTTGAATCATCACCTTATCATTTGCGATTAGCCACTATTGAAGATGCTGCTGCAATTGTTGATTTGCAGATTCGGGGTTGGAAACACGCGTATAAAAGCATAATTGATCAGTCGTATTTAGATCATATTTACCCTGAAAAAAGATTAAATTGGCGATTGGAAAATATGGCCAAAGGTGATAATTGGACTTTTGTAGTAGAACATAACGGAAAAATTGTTGGTGAATGTGATGCGGGATATTCCAGCACTCCTGAATTTGGCAAAGGTGAAATATTTGCGCTTTATGTGGATAAAGACCATCATCGCAAGGGAATAGCAACCATGCTATGGAAAACAGCTGTTGAAAAATTACGCCAAGAAAATTTAGTCCCATTCATTGTTATTACGCTTACTAAAAATTCCCCCGCGCGTGCTTTTTACCAAAGTATGGGCTGCATTGCATGTAGCGAAGTTCAAACCACAATTGATGGTAAACTTTACGATGAAGTTGTTTATGCATGCAAAGCACACAAACAAGATTAGCAACAGTTATAGAAAGTGTCGCATGAACCGCATTTTAATAGATCTTCCAGAAACCATTGAAACATCAAGATTAATACTGCAAATGCCAAAGGCTGGTTTTGGTGAAAAATTACATCAAGCAATTATTGATGGTTATGATGATTATGTTAGATGGCTTAGCTGGTCTTCAAACATACCACCTATAGAAGCAATTGAGGAAGATTGCAGAAAACACCATGCTGAATTTATTATGCGCGATTTTGTTCGCTATATTATCATAGACAAAGCGACAAATAGCGTTGTTGGTAGATGTGCTTTTCCATCATTTCAAGCTAATTGGAACCTTCCTCAATTTGGCATTTCTTATTTCGTCAGAAAAAGCCAAAGAGGAAAAGGCTATGCTTCGGAAGCAGTTCATGCAATGGCTCTGTTAGCTTTTGAAAAATTAAAAGCTCGAAAAGTTGAGATTTTTTGTGATGCTGAAAATATAGCTAGCACTAAAATTCCGCTGCGGCTTAATTTTAAACTTGAATATACACAAAAAGGTGGATGGCCAAGGCCAGATGGAGAACTTGCCACACTTCAAACTTACTCTATTTTTTCAGCGGGTGATCTACCCAGCCTAGAAGTTAAATGGTGAGAGTAGTCGTTAATTTAAACGGTTTTAAATAGTCAGCAAGAAAATTATGAAAAAACTTTTTATATTGGTTACATTTCTTTTTGTGACGGCTTTTTTTTATGGGGAACAAAAACCATCTGCTCCAAAGACGCTTCCTAAAATTGATCTCATTTTAGTGGAAAAAGCATCTCGAGTTATGAGCATTTTTCATAAAGGCACAAAGCTTAAAACCTACAAAATAGCTCTGGGATTTTCTCCGGTTGATCATAAAGAGCAAGAAGGTGATGGTAAAACTCCTGAAGGTGTTTATTTTGTTTCTCATAAATATCCAAACAGTCAGTTTTATTTAGCATTACAAGTTTCTTACCCTAATGCACATGACCAAAAGAACGCTAAGAAAAAAGGTATTTCTGCCGGTGGTGAAATTATGATTCATGGTTTGGGAAAAACGTTTGCTTGGTTAGGAAAGTTGCATGTGAATAACGATTGGACTCTTGGCTGTGTTGCCGTTACAAACGAAGAAATTAAAGAAATTTATGATGCAACAGCAATCGGCACAAAAATTGAAATAAGACCATGAATAACACAGTAGATCATAATTTAGCTGTTGCTGGTTGGGCAAAGCAGCAGCTTATTGCCTTTGGTTATAAGCTAATTGAAGAATCTATTGTGGTTCGTGATATGCCATGGTCAAAGGTTAGTCTTTTTAAAACCTCAAAAGGATTGGTGTACTTAAAACTGATGGCAACACCTTTTGTAATTGAACCAAAAATCCTTCAATTTTTGTATAAAAATGTTTCAACTGCTGTTACTGAAGTAATAGCACTGAATGAACAACTGTCATGTTTTCTTATGAAAGATGCCGGACAAGTTTTACGAGATATCCAAAAGAAAAAATTCCAAATACAGCTATTTTGCAATGCGCTAAAATTGCAGACACAAATTCAAATTGCAAGCGTACCCTTTGTGAAATCATTTATTTTAATGGGTGTAAATGATTGGAGACTTAAAAAATTACCAGATCTTTACGGAGATTTTGTAACCAGAGAACATTTGTTAGAAGCAGCTGGACTCAGCAAATATGAAATTGAAATGTTGCAAAAACTTCACCCCCAAGTGCAAAATTTATGTGAACAACTATCTGCTTATAATATTCCTGAAACCATTGAACACAACGATTTTCACGATAACAATATTTTGATTCAAGATAACTGTATTACCATTAATGATTGGGGTGATGCTTGCGTTTCGCATCCGTTCTTTTCATTAGCCACTGCTTTGAATAGTGCAAAACGTAATCATGATTTGCAAAGAACTGATAGCAGATATTTACAGGCACAAAATGCATATCTTGAAATTTGGCTTGATTATGGAACTATTGATGAATTGCGAGAGGCGTTTCTTATTGCTGAAAAATTAAGCTATTTTCAATTTACGCTTAGCTTTAGTCGGATAGAATCATGCGTAAGTGTTGAAGAATTTAGTTTATATAACGGATACATAGCAGAAGCATTAAGAGATTTTCTACATACAGTGCAGGAATAAGAAATGTCACAAATTAAATTTATGATTGCAAATGCACCGGTGGAATACTCTGATGCTATACAGTTCATGCAAAAAATCATTGAAGGCATTCACTCAGGCGAAGATGAAGTAATTTGGTTTCTAGAGCACCCACCATTGTACACTGCGGGTACAAGCGCGAAAGAATCAGATTTAATTGATTCCACCTTTCCCGTTTTCCAAACGCAGCGTGGTGGAAAACATACGTACCATGGACCTGGTCAGCTTGTGATTTATGTAATGGTTGATCTTAAAAAACGTGATAATGACATTAGGTTATTTGTACAAACACTTGAGGAATGGATTATAAAAATTCTAAGCATTTTTGGTCTAAACGGTGTGCGCAAACAAGGACGGGTTGGGGTTTGGCTTGACGATGAGCTGGGTGAGCGTAAAATTGCAGCCATTGGTGTGCGTGTTACCCAAGGCGTTACCTGGCATGGCTTATCGTTGAACGTAAATCCTGATTTATCTCATTACAAAGGTATTGTCCCATGTGGACTGAAAGAATATAGAGTCACATCTTTACAAGCTGAAGGCATCAAAACAGACGTTCACCAGGTGATAGATATTATGAAAAGCGTTGCTGTTTCGGCAAAACTCTGGCAATTAGAATAACTTTCTTCTTAATATAGCTATCTACAATTTATTCTCTAAAATTTTAAATAAAAATCACGTATACTGGTAGTAGGTGACCTTTAATCTAAGATCTGCACTTGCTTTATCACTCAGAATAGTGTAATTAAAAGACGATTTTAGATAACTTTTATAGTATGAAGTATGCAAATAGAAATTAAAAACCTAAGGGGCATTCCCCTACCTAATTACGCGACAGAAGACAGCGCTGGCATGGATTTAACAGCAGCAATTGATACAACAATTGTTGTGGCACCTGGAAAAAGATTGTTAGTTCCGACAGGAATAGCAATTGCCTTACCGAAAGGTTTTGAAGCACAAATTCGCCCTCGTTCAGGTTTAGCAATTAAAAATGGTGTTACCTTGGTAAATTCCCCAGGCACTATTGATGCAGATTATCGTGGAGAAATTTCTGTAATAGTTATCAACCACGGTGAAGAAGCATTCACAATAGAACCAGGCATGCGAATTGCACAAATGGTGATTTCTGTATATCAACGCATCACTTGGAATGAAGTAGAAAATTTAGATAGCACTGTTCGTGGTGCCGGTGGATTTGGGTCAACTGGATGTTAATTCGCTTGCTCATTATTATTTTTTGTAGTGCTATTTTTGCAAGCCAAGGACAACTATTACCTAGGTTTGTATCGCTTCGATCAGCATCAATTAACATGCATGTGGGACCAGGAAATAACTATCCCATTGAATGGCGATTTATATGCCAAGGTTTGCCTGTAGAAATTATTGCAGAGTTTGATACCTGGAGGCGAATTCGTGACCATCAAGGAACAGTAGGCTGGGTACACAAAAGCCTGCTTTCAGGAAAACGTATGGTTATTGTGATGGGAAGTATACAGAACCTCCATGGTAAACCAGATGAGCAATCAGAAATTATTGCGCGCATAGAACCAGGTGTAGTAGCGACAATGTTAGAAACCCAACCAAATTGGTGCAAAATAGAAATTCGCAACGACCAGGGACGCTTCAAAGGCTGGGTTTCTCGCAAGCAAGTTTGGGGACTTTATGCAAATGAGTCTAAGGCTTAAGCCTTATTAAAACGTGCCACTAACTCTGTTTTATGCTCTGGAGCCAAGGTTGTTTTTTCGAATTCATTAGTCATAACTTCGAATTTACCGCCTAAATTATCAGCAAGGAAACGCTCAGCGACCGCATAAAATGCAAATTTGTTTTCAGGTCTTGCAAATCCATGCCCCTCGTCCATAAATAGCATATAAATGTAGCCCAAATTTTTTGCTTTCATAGCAGCGACAATTTGCTCAGATTCAGCTTGTTTTACACGAGGGTCTTTTTCACCTTGAGCAATTAAGACAGGAATATGAATTTTATCAACATGGGTTAGTGGAGAGCGTTCTTTTAATAAAGCCAAACCTTCTTCTGTGCGATTATCACCAATTCTTTGGTATAACTGCTCCAAGAAAGGTTTCCAGTATGGTGGAATTGTCGCCATAAGTGTTTGCAAGTTAGATGGACCAACAATATCTACAGCACATTTAAACACATCACCAGAATGGGCTGCACCCCAAAGGGCAGCATATCCACCATAACTACCACCATAAATAGCAATTTTTGCAGGATCAGCGATACCTTCTTTAATTGCCCAGCTTACAGCATCTAGCAAGTCTTCATGCATTTTAGCGCCCCATTCTCGGTCACCTTTTGAAATGAAAGATTTACCAAAACCAGTAGAGGCACGATAATTCACTTGCAGTACGGCATACCCACGATTAGCAAGCCACTGAGCTTCTGGGTCATAACCCCAATCATCGCGTGCAACTGGCCCACCATGCACCAAAAGAATTAATGGCACAGGACCCTTAACATTAATTGGTTTTGTAAGATAGGAAGGCAGTTCTAAACCGTCCCGCGCTTTAATGACTACACCTTCCATTTTTGCCAATTGGTGGCTCGTTAAATTCTCACGCTGGTTAAACAGAAATGTTAGAGCTTTTTTGGCTTTTTGATACAAATAATACCCAGTAGGCCCATCATCTTTCAGATCAGCAACAACCCAAAGATTATCATCTAGCGTTCTACTTGCGACATTCACTTCACCTTTTAAAGTTTGCTTGATGGTATTGAAGTGAACTTCAATTTCTTTATCTAAGCATGTCCATTCAGTACACAGATAATTGGTTGAATATGCTTCAATTACCCCTGTATGTGGGTGAGACATAACTCCGCCAATATCAGCTTTTTTTCCTTGAGCCAAAACTGTTTCAACTTTAGTGATGAGATTGATTTCCTTTAATACATTCAAGTCATGACCGCGGCTATCAAGCATGTATAAAATATTGCCGTCATTAGTTAGTCCTAATGGTTGTGTTGTATAAACGTCTTCAAGGCCAACTTTCATAAAACTTTCCCAAGTATATTTTCCTGGTTCAGCAGCTGGAATTGCTTTAAATGATTCAGCACCACCACCTTCGGTTGTGATTGTTGCAAAACGCAAATTGTAATCATCATCAAAAATGAAATCACTAAAGTTGCGATCATTTTGCAAAATAAGTATTTTTTCACCGGTTAAAATATTTAATCGATACGCGTCATGATACGCAGGGTCACGATCATTTAATCCAACCAAAATTTCTTCTGGAAACTTATCTGACACATGATAAATTTGTGCGTTAACTTTTTCTGGGGTAAAAATTTTATCTTCATTTGTAGAAATATTTACTACATGAATGCGCCAGTTTTCATCACCACCATCATCTTTGAGATAAGCAATGTGCTGGTTAGTATATAGCCAAAAATACTGCCGAATTCCCCTACCTGTATCGTTGGTAATAGCAGCGCCTTCATGCGGCTTTTCAATTTTTGCTGTAAAAATATTCAATACGCCATTAAAATTTGCCAAATAAGATATTTGCTGACCATTTGAACTTAGTCGAACCATCGTTTTTTCAGGATTGCCAAACAAAACTTCCCGTGAAATTAGCTGAGTATTCATAGAATGGTTCTCCTGTTTTTTGTACATAAAATAGGCTAGTCCACTAGCTATAAGGGCCGTGAGTATTATTACTATTTTTTTCATAAAAACCCTCTTGAGATTTTAGTCATCATCCATTTTTAATGCCGCAATAAACGCGCTTTGCGGAATTTCAACATTTCCAAACTGGCGCATACGCTTTTTACCAGCTTTTTGCTTATCTAAAAGCTTACGCTTACGACTAATATCACCACCATAGCATTTAGCTGTAACATCTTTACGCATAGCAGAAACTGTTTCACGGGCAATAATTTTTCCGCCAATCGCTGCTTGAATCGCAATTTTGAAAAGCTGTCTAGGAATAAGATCCTTCAAACGAGAGCATAGAATTCGCCCTCTGCTTTCAGCTCTCCCTTGATGCACAATCATACCAAGCGCATCAACTGGCTCTGCGTTCACCAAAATTGTAACTTTTGCTAAATCACCTTCGCGATATTCTTCTATTTGATAGTCAAAAGAAGCGTAACCACGAGTAATTGATTTTAAGCGATCATAGAAGTCAAAAACTATTTCATTCAAAGGTAATTTGTACACAACCATGGCGCGATTGCCTGCATAGGTTAAGTCTACCTGTTCACCACGACGTTCTGTGCAAAGGTTTAGAACCGACCCCAAAAATTCATCAGGCACCATAATTGTGGCTTTAATCCATGGCTCATCAATGCGCTCAATTCGGACCACATCAGGCATATCTGTGGGGTTATGCAGTTCAAGAACCTTGCCAGTTTTTAAGAGAATTTTATAAACAACGCTTGGAGCGGTAGTAATTAAGTCTAGATTAAATTCACGTTCAAGCCGTTCTTGAATAATTTCAAGGTGCAATAAACCTAAAAACCCGCATCGAAAGCCATAACCCAAAGCAGCTGAGGTTTCTGCTTCAAAATGAAAACTTGCGTCATTCAAGTGAAGCTTAGCTAAACTATCACGCAGATGTTCAAACTCAGCAGCATCAGATGGAAATAACCCACAAAAAACTACTGGAACTGAAGGTTTAAAACCAATCAATGCCTCAGCTGTTGGTTTTTTATCATCAGTAATAGTGTCGCCAACTTTGCAATCTGCCACGCTTTTTATGCTAGCTGTTATAAAGCCAATTTCACCTGGGTTTAATTCCTTTTTCAGCTCTTGCTTTGGCGTAAAAAAACCTACCCGATCGACGTCATAAACAACACCGGCATTCATCATTTTTATACGTTGATCAACCTTTAGAACGCCTTCCATAATGCGCACTAAAATAATAACCCCAAGGTATGGATCATACCAACTATCGACCAGCAATGCCTTCAAAGGTTTTTTAGCAGCTTCTAAGTCATCTGAATTGCGCGGAGGCGGCAATCTATGAACGATAGCTTCTAAAACATCTTGAATACCTAAGCCTGTTTTAGCAGAAATCAACACCGCATCTGATGCATCTAGACCAATTACATCTTCAATTTGTTGCCGGATACGATCAGGCTCTGCTGCTGGCAGATCAATTTTATTCAGAACTGTGACAATATCATGGTTATTATCGATAGCCTGGTAAACATTCGCTAGAGTTTGTGCTTCAACCCCTTGGCTTGCATCAACTACTAACAATGATCCCTCACATGCAGCTAAAGACCTACTCACTTCATAAGCAAAGTCCACATGTCCTGGTGTATCCATAAGATTCAAATTATATGTCTGACCATCTTTTGCTTTATATTTCAAACGAACAGTTTGAGCCTTAATAGTAATGCCGCGTTCGCGTTCGATATCCATAGAATCAAGGATTTGCTCCTTCATATCTCTGGTTTCAACGCCACCACAAAATTCAATAAGACGGTCAGCTAAAGTAGATTTTCCGTGATCGATATGAGCAACGATCGAAAAATTTCGAATATTTTTCACTTTAATAATATTAATAATAGAAACAGCATTATACTAAGGCCTTGCAGCATAACACGCAAGCGCATAAGGCGATTGCTTAGCACTAAACGATTTGATGACTTTGAAAACATCGTGCTGAGCCCAAGCCCCAAGACTATAATAGTTGCCCCAAGTGAACAAAAAAATAAAATTTCCAGAAGTCTGTGCATAGCAATACAGAAAAAATTTCTACCCTATTATCAGCAAAGTTTGCAATTTTATTAAAGAGCATTCCTCTTTTTGAAATTTAAAAATCTTATTAAGACATATAAGCTAATTTTCTTCAAAAAATAACATAGTTTTTGATTAGCTTGCTCTTTATATGCTACTGTTGAGTGTTACTAACGATAAAAGAGATTTGGGAAAAATATGTCCTTGGCAAATAAGGTAAACGATAGCAGCGTTAAAAATGAAAAGAGAGAAGATGTTTCTGCTCCTTCAAAAGCCTGGTTTATTCTTGCTTGTGGTTGGTCATTTTACCTTTATGAATACATTCTACGTGCATCGCCAGGTGTAATCACCAATGAGCTTATAGCAGACTTTGGCATTTCAGCAGGCGCTGTTGGTACATTGATTGCTTTTTATTATTTTGCTTACGTGCCATTACAAATTCCATGCGGCGTCATCACTGATAAATTTGGCCCACGTATGGTTGTAACTATTTCGGCACTCCTTTGTGTGATTGGTGCAGTTGTTTTTGCAACTAGTCATTCTGTGGTATGGGCGCAGTTTGGTAGATTTTTAATTGGTGCTGGCTCAGCATGTGCATACATTTGCTGCTTAAAAATCGCATCCGTTTGGTTTGATAAATCAAAATTTGCCTTCATCGCAGGTATATCCATGATGATGGGAACCTTTGGCGGAATGGTTGCCGGGTTTCCCTTTGCAAAACTTTCCAATAATCAAGGATGGCGTAACGCAATGCTTATTGCCGCAGCTGTTGGCGTTGTTGTAATGATTGTTTCTTGGTTCGTGATAAAAGATAAGCCTGATCACAAAAAATCACAAATCGCAGAAGGCGGCCTTTTAGATGGTCTTAAAATTATTGCTGCAAAGCCTCAAAACTGGTTAGTTGGTCTATATAGCTTAATGATGTTTTTACCCTTATGTGTTTTTGCCGAATTATGGGGCACTCCGTATTTAATGCAACGCTTCGGCATCAGCAATGAATTAGCATCATGTGGGGGCATTATGGTGTTGATTGGATATGCTATTGGCTGTTCAGTAAGCTCTAAATTATCAGATTATTGGCAAAGCCGTCGCAAGGTTATGGCTCTGTCTGTCACCTGGACATTCATCGGATTTGCTGTCGTTTTATATGCTCCGGGGCTTTCATTTTATCCTGTGCTTGCAGCAATGTTTTTATCAGGAATTGCATCTGGCTTTTCAATTCTTTACTTCACAACTGTTCAAGAAAATAACCCGAGAAAATACAGTGCAACATCGGTTGGTTTCACCAATGCACTTTGCATGGCAAGCGGTTTTATTTTTCAACCTTTGCTTGGAAAATTAATTGACTATTCATGGGACGGTAATTTTAGTGCTGATGGCTCTCCGATTTACGCACTTAAAGATTATCAATTTGCCTTATCTGCAGTGCTTTTTGCATTTTTGCTTGGCAGAGTTATTGTTTTCTTTATTCAAGAAACTTACAAAAAGTAAAAATTCCCACAAACGAATATACAGTTTGAAACTGCTATTTTTGTTATATTGGCATGAATATGTTATTACTCAAGGTTTATAAGGCATATGAGTTTAGAAAAAGGTTTGCTTGTGGCTAAAAAGAAAAGTACAAATAGTCCCGTTGAAATCACCACACAATCAAGCTATAGAAACATTGCGGCAGGAGCACTGGCCACTATGTTTGAATGGTATGATTACGCGGTCTATGGCTATTTTGCAGTAATTATTGGAAAAAATTTCTTTCCACATGCCGATAAAACCATGGAGATTATGTCAGCTTTTGCTGTGTTCGCCACTGGGTTTATTATGCGTCCACTCGGGGCTATTCTCTTTGGTTATATTGGAGATAGATTGGGACGTCGCAAGGCACTCTCTCTATCAGTTGTCATGATGGCAATCTCTACCTGTTTACTTGGCGTTATTCCCACTTATCAGCAAATTGGCATTCTAGCGCCAATCTTTTTGGTAATTATCCGATTAGTTCAAGGACTTGCTGTTGGCGGAAATTACGGGGGATCGTTTGTGTTTGCCATTGAGCATGCACATGCCGATAAAAGAGGTTTTGCTGGTAGTTTAGTTACGGTCGGCGTAATAATTGGCTTTTTAATGGGCTCTGCTATGGCTGTACTTTTTAGCAACATATTAAGTGAAAATGAGTTACAAGCATGGGGCTGGAGAATTCCATTTTTGCTTGGTTTAATTGCCTTATTTGCTGGTGTTTATATTCAAAAAAACACAGAAGAAACACCATATTTTCAAAGCATGAAAAGCACAATAAGTGAAAAAACTAGTCTGCCAATTATGGCTATTTTTAAAGACCATAAACAAAAAATTGCCCAAGCTATGGGATTCATCTTATTTGATGTCGTTGGCATTTATATTTTATTTTCTTTCATGACAACATATTTAACAACTTATGCAAAAATGCCAACCCAAACAGCTTTGCAAATGAACACCGTGAATTTACTTTTCATGGTCATATGCATTCCTATGTTCGGAATAGCTGCCGATAAGTTTGGTTATAAAAAAATCATGTATTTTGCTGCCACATCTTTTTTGATTTTATCTTACCCGGCATTTGTGATTTTTTCCGAAGGCGATGTTCTTCAGTGCTGGCTAATGCAAATGTTTTTCGCCATTGTCATGGCCGCTGTTTATGGAGTTCTACCTGTAGCAATTGTTGAATTGTTTCCTGTGGATGTTCGATATTCAGCCAGTTCTTTCGTTTGCAATGTTAGTGCCGCCATTTTTGGTGGAACAGCGCCATGGTTTTCCACGTGGTTAATCTATAAAACCGAGCTATTAACGGCACCTGCATTTTACTTAATGCTAATTAGCTTTTTTGGATTTATAGCAATTCAATCAATGCAATTTGTTAGTAAAAAATAGAAATTTGGCGCGAATAACGCCACAACAAAATCACAGGAGATTCAAGGTGAAGAAGTCAGGCATGCACAGTTCAGGCAACCACAAAGTTCCCTCACCCACTAATACAAACCGCAAACCGGTAATTGTTAATGCATGGGCTGTATGGGTGGCGGCTGCAATTTTCTATTGGTACGAAATGATATTACGCGCAGGCGCCGGGGTAATGGCTCAGGACATTATGGACACCTTTTCCATTAATGCTACTAGACTGGGTCTACTTACATCCATCTATTATTGGGCATATGTTCCATTGCAAATTCCTTGTGGAATGCTACTTGATAAAATTGGAGCCAGATTAGTAATAACAGCTTCATGTGTTTTGTGCACAACTGGTACTTGGATTTTTGCCACAACCACTGATGTTACAATAGCTGAAATCGCACGATTTTTAGTAGGTGCAGGTTCTGCATGCGCATTTATTGCTTGCCTAAAATTAGCCAGTGATTGGTTTTCAGCTGGAAGATTTGCTTTTATAGCAGGCCTTACAAATATGCTGGGCACAATTGGCGGTACATTTGCAGGCGTTCCTTTAGCAAAATTAGTGAACTATACCACTTGGCAGCAAGCCACCTTATGGTTAGCTTATGCAGGAATTGCCGTAACAATTCTTTGCTGGACACTTATTAGAAATAAGCCAAAAAAAGGGTCTTTGAGCAAATCAAAAACACCTGAGTCAGCAGCCGGATTACGCAAATCATTATTCATTTTAGCTTCAGACAAACAGATCTTTTTAGCTGCAGTTATTGGTGGATTAATGTATGTGCCAATATCTTCATTCGCTGAATTATGGGCAGTTCCCTTCTTAATGAATTCTTTAGAAGTTAATAATGAATGGGCGTCATTTGCTAGCACAATGGTATTTATTGGGATGGCAATAGGCAGCCCAATTATTGCAAAACTCGCCTTCAAGCAAAAAAGCTATATCAAGATGATGAAGATGTCGGCAATAGCCAGTGCTATATGCTTTTTTGTGGGATCATATGCGCAAAGCATTGGATATTTTCCAACCGTTGCAGCTTTGTTCTTAGGTGGTTTGTGGCTTGGTGGACAAGTTCTTTGCTTTAGTATCGTAAAAGAACGTACATCAAACCAAATAAGCGGAACAGCTATGGCTTATACAAATGCCATTGTTATGCTGAGCGGCGTTATATTTCAGCCCCTAATGGGATGGGTTTTAGATAGAGGCTGGACTGGGTCATTAGATAGCGCAGGCGCACGTATGTATTCTGCTGCAGATTATCAACAAGCAATATACGCAGTACCAGTATGCTTGCTATTAAGCTGGTTGCTTTTGAGACTATGTAAAGATTCGCACCCTAAGCTTGATTATTAAGCGCTAGCCAACAACCGCAACTTTATTTTCAACATGTCATGCCACACCTGGGCTTTTTGTCCAGGTGAACGCATTAAATACGCCGGATGATAAGTTGCAAAACAAGGAATAACATCTCCATGCTGCGTTTTGTATTCGTGAAATTGACCGCGTAGTTTGGTAATTCCTTCAGTTGTTTTTAAAAGTGTTTTTGCCGAAACACCCCCTAAAAAAACCAGCAGTTTTGGTTTTACCAAGTGAATATGCTGCTCAATAAATGGCTGGCAAATTGTAATCTCTTCATTTGTTGGCGTACGATTTCCAGGCGGTCTCCACGGCAAAATATTTGAAATGTATAACTTGTCACGAGGCAAGCCAATTGCTTGAAAAATTTTACAAAGAAGCTGCCCGCTTTGTCCAACAAAAGGCAGACCTTGTGCATCCTCGTCTGCCCCGGGAGCTTCGCCAACCAACATAACATCTGCGCTAGGATTACCATCACAAAAAACGGTGTTAATGGCTGTTTCTTTTAATGCACATCCTTTAAAAGTAAGCATAGCATTTTTAAGCTCTTCCAAAGTTTTGCAAGCATATGCCGGATGTTCAGATTGAACATTTGAACGGGCAACAGTCGGCGCACTTTTAAAATCTACTGGGGTATCTTGGTAAATATAATCGCATCCAAGCGACTTTAAGGCATTGCTCATAAAAAAACATAAATACTACGCATGAAAGGAGTCTATCAGTTTGTAAAAAGAAGTTATAGTGGCTCTCTTTCTAACAAATCACTTTTTTCTCATCAATTGCTTTACGAAAATTTCGCCCTAAATAAACTGCAATTGCAAACCATAGCACTAATAATGGAAAACCAATGGCTCCACTTAAAGTAAGATAATGTGCTCTACCTGCTACTGCTCCAAAAATAGACTGCATAGGCCTTAACAACATGTTGAATAGTGAGCCAGCTTCTTTTGAAGCGCGCGAGCCAAAAGTTTCAATCCATGCTTGTGCTTTGAAACGCACATCAGAAGTTGTGGGAATATAAAGCTGCTTCAAAGCTGGACCGTTTAAAGCATAATTTATAGCTTTTGATCCAACCATTAACGCAAATAAGAATGATAGCGAATCAAGTGTTAAAAATCCAAACAAAGCAAAGCCTACAATAATTGGCATAGAAGCCAAGGCCACTCCAACACCTAAAAAGCGCGTTACATTGCTTATGCCTAAAAGCAAACATAATAATGAAACAGTGTTCACGCTTGATGCATAAAGACTTAAGTAATTACTAAGCGCCACACCTGTATAGGCTGTGCCTGCTGCTAGTTTAAAATTAAAATCAAAGATGGTAACAATCAGTTCATAAATAAAATTTGCCGCAAAAATACAAACTAAATAGCGATGAGCCAGCATCAATTTTAAACCTTCAAAGAAACCTGGTTCATGATTTGTTTCTTCTTTTTTGGTGTTTTCACCGAATGAGGTCAAAAGATTACTGGGAGTTGCTTTTAAAAAATATTTAACTAACGGGATAATTGTAAGGCATAGACCTCCAAGAATAGCCATAGAAAGAGTGTCAGTTTCCAGCCCAAGTCGATGTGGAAGACCGCCGATTGTATAAGGAAAAAGAATTCCACCCATTTGACCAATTGCGACAACTAATGGGAAGCCTCTTTTTGCTGAAGGAGCTTCGGTTGTGTCAGTTGCAAAAGCCCAAAATAATGCAACAACAAGAGAACCAAAGCTTTCGACAAACATATACCAAATGTACCCCAATACTTGGGTGGCAACAAAAAGAATCAAAGAACGAGAAGATATTTCTTCAGGAGATGCCTGTGAAGCACCAATAAGAATGCTAAAACATAAAATACTAATGCCATAAAAGGCTGGCAATATGACCAACATTTTTTCTCGCGATGTTCTTCCCAATAATTTTGTATAAAACATCACTAATGGCAGCAATGCCAACACTGAAATAGTTTTTGCGTATGGCAGATACATTTTATCGACCAATTGCATAAAAATAGAATCTTTTAAAGGACGAAGGGTCCAATAAACCCCAATGATAAGCGCAAAAATACTTCCCATTCGTAAGAATTTTTTGAATTCTTCTTTTTCAAATGTGCCAAAATTAAAACGACATATACGAATAAAAAATTGAAGAATCTTCTCTTGAGCTTTCATTACTGCTGCTTTGCTTTTTAGTTTCATAATGTAGTCATCATATTACATTGCTGATTTTTTGTATTGTCGATATAATTAATATGCAATATCGAAAAAATAGATATACAGGTCTTATAAAAGCATGAATCGCTTAAGCCACCTACGAATTTCTGATTTAGAGCTTTTTATAACAGCTGCACACTTAAAAAGCTTAAGCAAAGCTGCATCCTTTCATAACTTAAGCCAAAGCGCGGCAAGCACAGCTATTTTACGAGTAGAAGCAGCTTTCGAGCGTCCACTGTGTACAGATGCTTCTGCTTAACTCACGAGGGATCTACTCTTGTCCCCAAAGCTGAAGAGTGGCTGAAAAAATTTCGAGATTCTATCGCGATAGACAGCCCTAGACCTATTCGCCTTGCGACCACCCATGCTATAGCACGTGTTGTTGTTCCGGCGCTTTTGTCTATTGAGTCAGTTAACCTTAACTTAATGCGCCCTGATCGTGCTTACGGCGCAGTTCTAAGGGACGAAGCAGATATTGCACTTGTGCCAGATAACGCACCTTGGGAAGAAGCGACATCTGTAGAAGTAGGAGTAGGATTTTTTCAGCTGTATTCCACATCTGCGAACACGCCTATAGGGCCTGTTATTTTGCCAGAAAATCAAGTGGAAGTTTTAAGCCTTATACAACGATGGGAACATCTTTATAAAAATCGCTTAGAAATCAAAGCACGAATTCCAAGCTGGTCTTTAATTGCAGACATATGCGCATGCTCAAATGAAGTTGGTTTTCTTCCAGATTTTTTAGCTCTAAGAATGGATTTACACCCAGTTGAATGGCAACCAAAACCATCTGGTTACAGGGTTTTAGCGTTGCATCGTTCTGCTGGAGAAGCTCTTCAACAGCGACTTAATAATTTTATCAGTCAATGTCAGAAAATTTTTGCAGGGAGCAGATAATAAAAACCCCTACTAGCATAAGCTAATAGGGGTCAAATAATCTATTTTTCTCAACTTACGCTGAGATCCAATTATTTTTGAATTTTAGCAACGACACCAGCACCAACGGTACGCCCACCTTCGCGAATTGCGAAACGTAAACCTTCGT
>Ga0207938_1000051_pt1 | contig 18171 bp, 15 predicted proteins | sample LakMenEpi15Mar12_FD_150671 | JGI IMG/M metagenome (GOLD analysis project Ga0207938, IMG submission 150671) | Freshwater microbial communities from Lake Mendota, WI - 05MAR2012 deep hole epilimnion (SPAdes) | ecosystem: Environmental > Aquatic > Freshwater > Lake > Epilimnion/Euphotic zone ...
CTTAACATCGCTATCTTTGTTCTTTCCCATGCTGTTAATTGATGGTACTTTCTCATTTGCAACGCCTTTCTGTGCCTGTATTTTCAACAAACACTCTAATGCGTTGCACTTCATTTTAGAACCTGGCAGTAGATTCACGAATACTATTTTTTCCGTTAATTGCTCTCCAGAGAGAAGAATAATCTGCGTATGAAAGTGAAGATGAGGATCCACTTTCCATCAAGTTAATATAAGTTCTTAAGTGTTTGTAATTTAGTTTTGTTGAATTCACACGAAAAGTTTGAGTATGAGGATGAAAAGCTCTCATCCCTTTTGGTGCTAAGCGAGGCAATGCAGAGGAACTTGAAAAAATATTTTTTCGAGATGTTTTGCTGAGCGCATCTTTTGATGGGCCTGTACATTCGGTTTTTTCAACGAAATAAGTATCAGATACAACCTCAGTACATACAGCTTCAGTGGATCTTCCAATTGTGGTGGTTTTTTCTTGTGCTTGTGCTTGTGCTGTTGCTAAGGCCTCTACGATTTGAGCTTCTGCAAAATCTACTATTGTATCATGGCTTAAGACTTCTGCTTGTTCTGAATGTGGAGGGGTAATGTCAGGCGAAATACACGATGGCTCTTCCGACTGTGCTTTTGCTATTTGTAGCCATTCAGGAAATTGTCTCTCTTCAATTTTTCGATATTTTTTATCAATTTGGTTTCTCTGATAGCGTGTCATCCGTGTTGTTATTGTGGTGCCCTTGGGCACTCCTAATCCATAAACTGGCAATTGAAAAAGTTCACTTTTCTCGTAATATGTCTTGAATAGATAGAGATCACCATTAGGCCCCATAGAGCTTCTATCGTTTAGTTTTCCATAGGTTGCTTGGTCTGGATTAGGAAGTTCTTCTGATGCTTTTGTTAGTAAAGGCCATAAACTTGGCGAAATACTAATTAAAGAATGTATTTCGTAGGAAAGGGGCTTTTGAGATGCTAATAAGTAAATATCAGTAATTAACTGATCATAAAACTGACATATTGTAGTGTTACATGCTATTTTTTCTTGCATTCTTTCTGTGCCGTCATCAATGAATTCTCGCCTAAGAAAGCGAGCATAACGATGTCCCAATACTTCAAACCTACTGCCTAAAAATCCATGAAGCATCATATTTATAGTATTATGCGTACTTTTATCCGACCTATTTATGAACTCTTCCTGCTTCCTTAATTCATCGATGTTCATCAATATTTCCTGTTGATTGTAAATATAATCAGAATCACCCATTTGTATTTTTTCGTAAGCAAAATCAAGGTAATCCTCTGTGAAGGCCAAATATTTTTTAACAACTTCTACGGCTTTGCTACAAACGTATTCGTTTAGGTCATGCTGGCTTAATTCTTGTGCCTGACAAGGATATGCTTTTATACGAGCTAGCAGTAAAATCATAAAAACAAAGCGTAAAATGGTGTTTTTGCTCATATGTGTCCTAACTTATAATTGTGAGTAATTTTAATACAGAAAATGCTTCGAATACGATAACAATAAATCTTATAATCATATGTATGATATCGATCATAGTATCGTATATATATAACATATTATAGCAACATAAATACAAGTAAAATTATTTACAATAATTTTACCGAATCAGTTCGCAGCTACTCTTGCTTTTAAATGACGTAAAATTTATTATGCATTAACAGTTTTGGGTGTAGATCCAGAAATACTAGTAATATAAAAATAACGCGAGGAACTATGACAGTAAGCTTAGAAGAATTTACACGCAGAATGCAGTCAGCGATTGATGTTTTAGTAAAAGAGCTTTCAGGCCTTAGGGCAGGGCGTGCTTCGGCTAACTTGCTTGACCCCATAAAGGTTGATGCTTACGGAACGTACATGCCGCTTTCTCAAGTGGGTACTGTTACTGCACCAGAACCACGTTTGCTTGTTGTGCAAGTGTGGGATAAGGGCATGGTCAAAGCGGTTGAAAAAGCTATTCGCGAATCATCGCTAGGCGTTAGTCCAGCGGCTGATGGCCAGCTGGTCCGTGTTGTATTGCCTGATTTGAACCAAGAGCGCCGCCAAGAGCTTGCTAAGCTTGCTTCTAAATATGCTGAAGAAGCAAAAATTAGCGTGCGTAACGTTCGTCGTGAAGGTAACGACATGATTAAGAAACTTGAAAAAGATAAAGCAATTTCTGAAGATGATTCACATCGTTTAGTTGATGATATGCAGGAAGTCACCGACAAGCACATCAAAAAAATTGACGAGCTTGCCGCAGTGAAACAAAAAGATATTATGCAGGTTTAGGTGGTTGAGGTCACAATTTTGACCTCAAATTCCTACTATAGATATTCAATAAGATAGGGGCTTAATAGATTGGAATTTATTGAGATTTGTCTTGTTACAGGAGATAGTGGAGTGCTTATATCTGCAAGGTCGCTAAATTCTGACCAATGGCTTTCTTGAGAAATACCACCTTGTGGGCTGCTTAAAGTAGGAAAATATGATTGATCTACCCCAACTGTGAGCCTTGAAGCTGTTAATTCTTCTATAGAAGATGGAAAGATGACAGAGCTTTGGTGAAAAAGTGCATCAGCAGTTGGAACAAAGTTCATTCCGTTAACTTGCTCTTCAGCAGGTTGAGTGAATAATCCATTATAAAAAGGGCTGCTCAATAGATGGTAATTTATTGAATTTTCTCTTACAGGTGAAGAAAAAGTACTTTGTGGCGACATACCAAAAGGATATGGTGGGATAGTATGTAATGAGTCGTCACCATCAAAATAGCCTAATGGATAAATGAAGCTATCTTGTGAATTACCAGGTTGTTGACTGATTGGGGCTACAAAATTGCTTTGTGCTGTATCTAAAGGGGCATTTGGGTCCAAACAATCAGCACCTGAAACAACAACTATTTGGCTAACAGGCTCAGTTCTTAAACTGCCATCAGCAACAGTTGCAGGTTCAGGAAAGAATGCTTTTTTCTGTGCTTTTCTTGCACCCGAAGAAGCGGTTGAGTTTTTTCTTTTTTTTTGTTTCTACTTGAACAGGAGAAGTACGCGCAACCCCCGTAGGAGATGGGTCTAAGTAATTTATTAAATCACTTTTATACTTTATTAAGAGCTTATTATAACGATTGTAGCTCTGTTTTGGTGTTTTTCCTTCTACTTTAACTTCACTGGTTTTTGTGCCGTTAAGCAACCTTTGAGTTATAAGTGCTCTATCTTCTTCATATGTCCATCTGGTTTTTAAGCTTGATGCGAATGTAAAAGACGAAGTTATTAGAAGTATTAATACTAAAATTTTAATCATAAATTATACAGTTCTTGGTTGAGAATAGGTAGTAAAAATACTGCAAAGAAATCAAAAAAGCAATAAAAAAACAGCGAGCGATACTAAAATTGCTTTTTACTTTTTTTATGTGGTAGCTATAGAGAATTTTGGGGTAAAAAGACATCCTAATCTAGTGTTTTTATATTGAATTCTCTGAGGAGGGAATCATCTTCACAAAAGGAGTTACCTTCTTCAAATACTTCTGTAAGTTCAGGGCCATCTAAAATTATGTCGAGTACAATGTCTGTTGGGGATAACGATTGCTGATCACTTACTGAATTGCTAGGGAGATGTATGGGGGCGTTATCAGGTACGACTAATCCAGAATGAGTCACGTTACTAGATAGCATTAAGAGTGACGGCAACAAGAGTGGTTGTCCATTTAGTAGAAGTTGAGGGTTAGATAAAAGATGGGGGCCACCAGAAGGTGCTGATGAATAAGGTAGTTGTGCGTGAAAAACACTACCTGTGACCGTGGGGTGTAGAACTTTCTTCTTCTTATTAGTACTGCTTGAACTAACTAAAGGAAGTGCTGAAAAAACTTGCTGGAGTGATGCAGTCGGGGCTTCTTCCAAATGCTTTTCATGTGAGGATGTGCGTTTTCTGTTTGTTCTTCCTAAATCTGACCTGTGGTGTGAATGCCAGACATTTTTTAAGTGTAAGTCTGTTCTTCTTTTTCCATTTGCAAATGTGAACAATGTTTTTGAAATTTCACCCCATTTTGGACCGAGTTCCTGAACAGCTAATTCAAGTGTTGAAATTTCTGCATCAGAAAGTGGGCTTTTATCTATCATTGGATCTAGGTGACACATATAGCGTTCACGACATTGCTTGTTTACTTTACCTGTAACCTCTGCAGCTATTGTTGACCAAGAGACCCCGCTATGTTTTTGAATACTGTTCATTAACCGCATATCTTGCTCTGGGGTCCAGCAAGCCTTAGGGGCTGCGTAACAACAATGTAGCATAGCAAAAAACAACAAATGCAAGAATCTGATCATAAATATATAGTTCAAAAAGATTCTTTATTTTAAAATAATAGTTTAATTACATCCATCACAATGCACAAACATCGTGAATAAAAGCTTAAGAAAACAAATTAGTTTCTGTGCCGCTATCCGTTTCGTCAATAAATGGTTAATGAATTCTGGAATTTTCAAAAAAAATTTAAGTAACTAAATCTTATTCCTTGACACTCTCTGTGTTTTTGCTAGATTAGCACTCATAAAGATTGAGTGCTAACAAGCCAATCTTGAATTGTAAAACTATATCAAACTAAGGAGAAAGCATATGAAGTTTCGCCCCTTGCATGACCGCGTAATGGTCAAACGCATTGAACAAGAAGCAAAAACTGCTGGCGGGATCATTATCCCAGACACAGTAAAAGAAAAGCCTATGGAAGGCGAAGTTGTAGCGGTTGGATCTGGTGCACGTAACGAGCAAGGAAGTGTTGTTGCTTTGGACGTAAAATCAGGCGATCGCGTGTTATTTGGTAAGTGGTCAGGCACTGAAATTAAGATTGATGGCCAAGACTACCTAGTGATGAAGGAATCTGACATCATGGGCATCATTGAAAAAGCTGCTTAACCTACTCAATTCATATATTTAAGGAGAATATAACATGGCTGCAAAAGAAGTACGCTTTAATACAGACGCTCGCGACAAAATGTTGCGCGGTGTTGATATCTTGGCCGATGCGGTAAAGGTAACACTTGGACCAAAAGGTCGTAACGTTGTAATTGAAAAATCTTATGGTGCTCCTCGCATCACTAAAGACGGTGTTTCAGTTGCTAAGGAAATTGAATTATCAGATCGCTTTGAAAACATGGGCGCTCAAATGTTGCGTGAAGTTGCTAGCAAAACCAGTGATTTAGCTGGTGATGGTACTACAACTGCAACTGTTTTGGCTCAGGCTATTGTTCGCGAAGGTGTTAAAGCCGTTGCTGCAGGCATGAACCCAATGGACGTTAAGCGTGGCGTTGATATGGCTGTTGAAGTAGTTATTGCAAACATAAAGAAAAATAGCCGTCCAGTTTCTACAAATGAAGAAATTGCACAAGTTGCTACCATTTCTGCAAACGGCGAACGTGAAATTGGTTTAATGCTTGCTGAAGCTGTACAAAAAGTTGGTAAAGAAGGCGTTATCACTATTGAAGAAGCAAAATCACTTCAAACTGAGCTTGATGTAGTTGAAGGTATGCAATTCGACCGTGGATACATTTCTCCATATTTCGTGACCAATTCTGAAAAAATGGTTTGTGAACTAGAGAATCCTTATATTCTTATTATTGAAAAGAAACTTTCAGGTCTGCAAGCAATGCTTCCAGTTCTAGAAACTGTTGTGCAATCAGGTCGTCCACTATTGATTATTGCGGAAGATGTTGAAGGCGAAGCGCTTGCAACATTGGTTGTGAACAAGTTACGTGGTGGTCTAAAAGTTGCTGCTGTGAAAGCTCCTGGATTTGGTGACCGTCGCAAAGCAATGGTTGAAGATATTGCTATCCTAACTGGTGGTACTGTTGTTTCTGAAGATATGGGCATTAAGCTTGAAAATGTAGACATTTCAATGCTTGGTACTGCCAAAAAAGTTGTTATCAGCAAAGATGACACTGTTATCGTTGATGGTGTTGGTAGCAAAGACCAAATCCAAGCTCGTTGTGCACAAATTCGCGCGCAAGTTGCTGAAACGACTTCTGACTATGACCGTGAAAAACTACAAGAACGCCTAGCTAAGCTTAGCGGCGGTGTTGCTGTTATCCGTGTTGGTGGTGCTACTGAACTAGAAGTTAAAGAACGCAAAGACCGCGTTGAAGACGCTATGCACGCAACACGCGCAGCCATCGAAGAAGGAATTGTTCCTGGTGGCGGTGTAGCGTTACTTCGCAGCCTAAAAGCTATTGAAAACTTAAAGGGCGCTAACGGCGACCAAGAAGTTGGCATTCGCATTGTTCGCCAAGCAATAACAACTCCATGTCGTCAAATCGCTATTAACGCAGGTGCGGATGGGTCAATCGTTGTAGGTAAAATCCTTGACAATGATACTTTCTCATATGGTTTTGATGCACAAAGTGGTGAATATGTAGACATGATTAAGTCTGGTATTATTGACCCAACTAAAGTTGTTCGTACAGCACTTCAAGATGCGGCGTCAATTGCAAGCCTACTTATTACAACTGAAGCAATGATTGCGGAAAAGCCTGAAGCTAAATCTTCAGCTCCTGCAGGCATGCCAGGCGGTATGGGTGGCATGGGCGGTATGGGTGGAATGGGTGGAATGGATTATTAATCCAACCAATTAAGCCTAAAATATTAAGCAGGCCTCAATTTGGGGCCTGTTTTTTTTTATTACAAATATTTCAAAAATTATTGTAATTATATTTTGTTATACTTATATTACTTTTATCATTGGACTTAGGTAATTTACTCATAGGGGATTCGATGAGAGATTTTACTCGCTTTTTTCAGATTCATACAGGAACTTCAAGGATAGCTTTCTCTTTTTTCTTTTTCATTGCTACCTGCATTATATTGATTGTCACTCGAATTTTTAAAATAGTGTATGAAGCAACTTCTGATTCGGCCAGTGCTACTCCATCGGAATTAGCAGCAAATTATCTTAGATGCATAGATCCAGGAGTGTACATTCCCCTGCTTGAGACACCGCAAGAAGCATTTGAATATGTGAGTACCATAATTACTGAAATTCCAACCGGCGCTGTTACGCACTCCGGTAGTGGCCTTACCTATGGAAAGTCATTCACTGGAAAGAATCAAGCGCCAATAGAGTTCGCAGCAGATTTACTGGAAGAACGCTGCAGTTGGAATAAAGCTACTATCGAAGCTTCAGGCGCGAATATAACGGATGTAGGTTGTGGATTAGGGTTAAGTGCAGTTTCATTTATGTCAAAGGTTATCACTACTTATAGAAGTGAAGGTTGGCATTTGGATCATCCAATTCAGTTTGATTTGTGCGATATTAACCTAGCACATCAAACAGCACTTCAAGCATTGGCGGCATTAGTAAACGTTGCATACCCCGAGTATTTTCATGTAACCGCTACCTGTAGCGCTTAATGTTATGCATTACATCCCCGAAGTAAAATAGGTTTTATGCAAAATCTTTTGGTTCTATGCCAAGCTTTACACAGTCAGATTCAAATACCATTGGATATTTTAGGCCAAATAAATTTTCAGAAGTAAGTGGCAAAGGGATTCTTAAAGCCCCTGCTATCTTCAAAGCGACTAAAACCAAATCGCCTGGTAGTTTTACAAATCGTGGCTTAAGTCCTAATTTTTTGAAAATGAGTGCGTAAAAATCTTTGATAGGATAGGGAGTAGGGTGTGCCAGGGTATATGCTCCGGAAAGTTTTTTCTTGATAACAGTTATAATTCCTTGCACCAGCTCATCAAGATGAACAATTTGTAGGTGTTGTTGCCCTCCCCAAAACAATGGAGCAAATTTTAACGTTTTAATTGAATTCTCAAGGCGTTTATAAATACCGCCATCACCAATAACAAATCCCGGGCGAACGATCGTATCAGTTGCTAAAAGATGCTTTTCTAGCTGATACTTTGAGCGTCCATAGAATGAACGGGCATTCTCATGGGCAGAACAAGAAGATAAGAAAATAATAGGAATATGTGCCTTATGGCAAAAATCAAAAAGTGACTTTGAGCCTTCTATATTGGCTTGAGAGGACTTCTTTAGATCTTTTGCCTGTGTTGTGTAAGCGGCGTGCACAAGAGCAGTTACATCGCTGGGAATATTTTTAAATGTCATAGGGTCATTTAAATCAAACAACGTATCGCTAGCAATTGGATTTCGACACAAACCAATTGTTTCTATGCCTTCTTGAATACAAGCCTCTTTTAAAGCACTGCCGATAAAACCGTTTGAACCTGTAATTGCGATTTTCATAAAGCTTCACTTAAACGGTGAGCATTTGCCATAATCGTGAAAGTTAAGCCACGTGATGGTAGATAAGTCCATCCTGAGCTATCAAAAACGTAAACATTTTTTGTGGCGTGCACGAGGCCATGTTCATTCATGCCAATTGGATGTTGATTAGGGGCACTTACAGGGATAGTGCCTGCGTAATGAATACTTGCTCCCATTTTTGTTTTAACCATACCTATAGGTACGCAGCGAAGTTTTAATAGGTTTCGCATTAGTGCGAAGACACCATTCACAATAGGTGAAGGAAAATCAACCTGCAAAGTTGGAAGAGCTTCACCTGATAGTGCTTTTATTGCTTGAATTGACCTTTGGGACTTTCCATCATCTGCAAAATGAGCACCAACGATAACTAAAGATTCCACTAAGCTTCGCCAAAACAGACGAGCAAAGAAGGGTGGCATAGGTGTTTGCTCAATAAGCCGAGATAATAACAGAGAGCGATAACTATAAAACTGCAAAGTCATATCTGTATTGCCATGCACTTCTCCAAACAATTGAGACAAGCTATAGCGAAGGTGGGCTCCTTTTTTACCAAGACTTGGCAGGTGAATTGTCGGAATGTTTATGTACGGGTTGCAAAGTATGGGGTTGGGCGTATTAAATATTTTCAGGCTATTTGCTACCAGTCGGTAAGAATTGAGCGCACCAGCGCATATTACTAACTTAGAAGCCACTACTTGATTTGTAGTAGAGGATGAAAGTTCTAAGTACTTTACTTCAACCAGATCATCAATTTCCTTAAACGATGTAACTAATGCACCTTGAATGCGGGTAAAATTAGGATGCTGGGTTAGGGTTTTTAAAAGAGAGTTACCTCGGAAAATTGAATCACCAAAATTACTGTAGAAATCCATATCAAAATAAGGGTTAGCTTTTCGTCCATTTAATGGCTCTGTTAGTAATGCCATGCTTGATTGTTCAAGTTTAAAAGTTTTTTGTCGCTGACTTAAAATAGACTGTCCATTGTGGTCTATAAGTGCTGGTTTTTGTTTGTTTTCTATTTTGCAAAATTGAGAGTGCTTAGGGCAAGAAATGCCAATGATTTTAGCGACAGCTTCGTAATGTGATTGAAGGGTTCCAATTGAAGCTTTTTTAAGATCCGAATCACTATAGGTAAAGCAAGCGGCTCCCCAAGCTGCACTTAATCCTCCTGAAGCTAAGGTTTGAAAAGGGGAAAAGGTATCGGATTCAACTTTTAAATATTGATGCACATTAGTGACTATGTGTCCTCGTGCTTTGGTAACTTGGGCACCACCTGATTCCGTAGTGAGTGCATCATCTTCTGGTGGATAGAAAAATGTTGATTCAGGGGTTAGCTGCTCACCAAAATGTTTAAAAGGAATTTCGTGTTTATTTTCCGTTCCTACGTCAATAAGGCAAACGTTATGGCCCTTATCAAGTAAGGACTGAGCGCTTATGAGTGATGATGGGCCTGACCCTACAATACAAATATCAAACATTAGCGCTTAATAAGTTTGTAAATAAAATAAAAGGGTACAGATAGCACGCAAATGCCAGCTAATGAGAACGATATAAACCAACCACGCGTAATTGGCTTATGTTGTTTAGGATATCTCAATTCTTGTTTAATAAGCTTCGTTAGCACATTATTTGGGGCGCTTAAATAATTGAAATAAAGATAGCAGTTTTTTTTGGACTATAAAATATGGGTAATGAGAAAAACTAAAGCCCTTCACAAAAGTAGCTAATCTTGGAAACAGGAATAAAGTACTGATTGTTCCAAAGCATAAGCCGCCAATCAAAACACCAGCGAGAGATTGGCGAATTTCAGCCCCTGGCCCAGATGCTAGGCTTAAAGGAATGCAACCTAGTACCATGGCAGCAGTAGTCATCATAATTGGTCTGAAGCGCTTATTAAGGGACTTTTCAAATGCTAGATTCCAATCGCTAGTCTCGCTATAAGCTTTATTGGCAAATTCAACTAGTAAAATACCGTGCTTGCTAATTAGGCCAATGAGAGTGATTAAACCAATTTGAGAGAAAATATTTAAGGTCTGCCCACTTAGCCAGACCCATAATAATCCACCAAAGGTTGCAAACGGCACCGTTAGCAAAATTAATACGGGGTCGAAAAAGCTTTCAAACTGAATACATAATATGGCGTAAATAAACACCAATGCGGTAAGAAATAGCACGATCATGCGTTCATGATTACTGGCGCTTACTGTGTCGCTATCTAGCCATCCAAAAGCTTCTTGGTTTACCAGCGTTCTTCTTAGTTTATTGATTACAGCATGCTTTTCTTTTTCCACATTTGTTTCAGGGTTCGCAGTCATTTTGACCAGCATCATGCGTTTTTGGTTTAAATGTAGTATGGGCTCTAGAATTTGTTCTTGGGTAATGGCGGCTACAGTGCCTAGGGAAAACAACTGGCCTTCATCGTTAGGAATAAATATTCTGTTCAGGTCTTGATCCAAAGACTCTGTATGTAGATTCACAGGGTATTTTTGATTATCTTTAAAGAAATTCAGATGTTTTTTGCCGCTCAAATAAATTTCAATATTCCCTAAAATGTCTTCCCGACTGAGTTTGAACTTTTGAGCTAAATACGGGTGAATTGTACATTTTTGGGCGGTTGTATTTTGGGTTTTATCAATATGCACCTTTGTAAATGCTTTGGTTTTTCTAATTACGCTCATCGCTTGCTCGCCTGATTCGTGCAGGTTTTTAAGTGAATCTGAGCTTACAATTGCCAGTTGAATGTCTGAAGCTTGGCCGTAATTATCCATTCCAGGAATTCCTGTAGAAATAGTCCAGGAATAGCAAGTATAGGGGATGTTAGCGTCAACTGTTTTTTGAAGGTTTTTATGTAATTCCTCAGTGTGGGTGCGGCTGCCAGGAGGGCTTAACATACAGCAAACCGAGCACCCTCCATGAAAAATAAAACTTATGCGATCTCTAACTTCTTTAAGGTCTTTCACTTGGTTATCAAGGTCAAAAGCTATTTGTTCGCGTTCATCCATGCTATTTCCAGGCATCGATGGCACCCAAAGACCTATAACGCCACGGTCTTCCTTAGGACCAATTCCTTTGGGGATAGAATTGATCATGGCAAACGAACCTATAATGCAGCTTATAAAAATGCACAAAAAAATCCAATTGGGCCAAGGGTTTATTCGTGTTTTCACCTTTGCATATGCTTCTTCAAGCCAGGTGATAACCTTTGGGGTTTTGTGAACTGTATGATCTTTAATCGCGATCATGCTCATCCATGGAGTTAGCGTGATTGCGGTAATTCCCGATATAATAACAGCTGCGGAAAGGCTTACGGCAAACTCAGAAAATAACTGCCCCAATGCATCCTTTTGAAAAATGATTGGCAGATAGACGCTAGCTAAGGTCAAGGTCATTGCAATGATTGCAAAGGAAATTTCTTTTGTCCCTAAAAGTGCTGCTTCAAAAGTGTTCTTTATTGTGACTTGTCGGCGATTGATATTTTCTAAAACCACTATGGCATCATCAACAACAAGTCCTGTGGCAAGCACGGCGCCCAAAAGTGTTAAGGTGTTAATTGAATAGCCAAAGGCCATTAGCACAGCTAATGATCCTACCAATGATAAGGGTATAGTGATCAGTGGTACCAAACTAAGGCGCGCAGAGCCCAGGAACAAGCCAACTACTATCATTACGCAAATAATAGCTTCGATCAGGCTATTGCGGACTTGGTTAAGGCTGCTTCTAATAAATTCAGCCTGATCGACAATTACTTTTAAAGCTGTTCCTTTGGGCAGCGCCTTTTTTAAACCATTAATTTTTTCATGCAATTCATCAGACACTTCTAATGGATTGGCAGTGCTGGTTTCTTTTATTTGAATGGCAACGCCAGGTTTGCCATTTACGTGGAAGCGAAAATCACCATTATTTTTCTTTAACGTTACTGCGCTAAAGTCCCCCAACATAACTGCTGGTTTTTTTTGCATGGGGATCATGATTTTTTTAAAATCTTCTGGTTTGTTCAACGGTTGATCAAGGCGTAAGGGGTAAATATCGTAAAGTTTACCTAAGGGCTGGTTTTTCAAAGATGTTTCAATTTCTGTAAAAACGGTATTAGCGTTAATGCCAAATTGACGCATTTTTTTTCCCGAGAGGGCAATATCCATTTGGTAGGGTGAGCCGAGCACTTCAACCTCGGCAACTCCGTCTATGCCTCTAAATGAATGGCGTAGTATACAGTTGGTGTAATGGGTTAAGTCTTCTGGAGTGCTGCTCTTTGATTCCACTAGAATTAAGAAAAAAGGAAGGTTATTGTCTTTCGACCCACGCCTTACAATGTTTGGTTGCGGAACTTCCTTTGGCAGGTTCGCTTGAGAAACAGCTTCACGTAACCCCATTTGTGCCGTATCAATGTTTGTTCCTACTTTAAATGTTACGTAAACAGAACTGCTTCCTTGGCTTGTTTCGGATTGAATTTTTTCTATTGCAGGAAGGCTCATGACCTTGTCTTCAATAGCATTGGTTACGATTTCTTCCATGTAGGAAGCATCTCCATTATGGTAATGGGTGTGAACGGTAAATTCAGGAATTTTTACTTGAGGGTATTCGCACAAGGGCAAGTGTTGAAGGCTGAGCCAGCCTATGACCAGCAGCATAGCGTTCAAAACAATGGCAATTATGGGGTGTTTTAAAAAGAAGCTAACCATTATCTTACAGCTCAGGGTATTGAGGTGTAATACTTTCCCCTTCGAAGTGATGATGAGGATCTAAGCAAACAGTATCACCTGCTTGAATGCCATTTAATACAACGGTTTGCTTTGCGTCTTTTGTCCCCAAAGTTATCTCGCGTTTTTCAAGTTTTCCTTTATTTGAGACTAAAACTGACGTTTCACTATCTTCAAACTTGATGCTTCCCAACGGGAGTGCAATCACTTGGTTTGACTCATTCAAGTAAATTTCCACATCAACAATTTCACCAACTAACAGTGTTGAATGCTTAATTGGAATGTGGATAACCATCATATGTGTGGTGGGATTTAGCATTTTAGGCACATGGGGTAGGGAGTATGGCTTACCTTCAACCATAGCGGTTTGATTTTCTTTTAATGATTCCTTGAATGAAACTGGAATTTGCACTTCAACTACCAAATCAGAAGGATTAAAAAAGTGACCGATAACATCACCCGTTTTAACATGAGTGCCTTCGTGAATAAGCTGAGGGCCAACAATGCCATCAAAAGGAGCAATGAATAGCGCTTTTTTACGGTCTGTTTCTGCTTTTGCAAGGTTTTGCTGAGCAGTTATCCAGGCTTGTTCGCGTTCTTGCAATTGTTGATGAGATGTTGTGTTACTTTTTGCAAGTGCTGCACTTCTATTGTACTGCTGCTTTGCAATGGCTTCAGCACTAGTTGCAAGTTCATGTGTTTTTTCAATTTCTGGATTATCAATTTTAGCAATTGCTTTTGGTGCTAGAACCTCATCTCCTGGTTTGGTCAGCCAATCTATAACACCATCAGTCTGCACAACTAGGGGGCTGCTTTGTCGCGCTTGAACAGTCCCGTAAAAAATAGATTTTTCCACATATTTTTGTGGTTGCACATAAATTGCTTGGGCCAATTTTCCTTTTTCTTCGGGTGTTTTGCCACACCCAGCAAAAAATAGAAAAACAAAAAGGAATAAAAACCGCATGATATAAATCTCTCTGACTTATGTTGACAGTAGAAGACTTTTTAATGCGGTTCAATATGCACTTTTCTTGAAATATTGACATTACCCCACATCTCTGCCAGAAGAAATATTCATCATGAAAACTTTAATTTTGGGAAATAAACTGTATATGATTTCAAGGCAAAATTTTGTTTGTGCTGCCTTATTTTTCTTTGGGTTTTTGTTGCCTGATTGGTACTTGGGGTACGTCACAAAAATGCTTAGCTGCACGATTCCTTTTACTACACTCATAAGCGTGCTGGCGTTCTCTTTTGTATTAAGCATGGTTAAAAGCCATAAATTTCTTTTTGCGATTGTAGCGCTTGTTACCATTGCTCAAGCTGTGCAACTTAATCATTGGGCTTATTTTGGTGCACCTATTAATAGCCAAGACATTACTAAAGCATTTGTTGAATTTGATGAGGTTTTTGATGCAGGCGCATCAATGGTTAGTGACTTATGGCCTGTGTGGTTGGCACAAGCTTTATCATTAGCCTTTTTTGTTACGGCGGTGCTGTATACGAAGAAATGCAGGCATACACCGTTTATGTGGGGTGTGGTTTTATTAGCGTTAGCTGTTAACCCAATGTTGTCATACCTAAAGGGACATCAATTGTTTCACACTAAACCGATCTCAAGCACCCTCCACAACACCTTAAGGGCTTTTTCAGATTGGTTAGTTAACAAGCAAGTGAAATTGCATGATTTTCATTACAAACCTTATGTTATTACCTATGGTAAGCCCAAAGTTAAAAACGTTGTTTTCATAATGGGAGAGAGCGTGAGTAGCCGCTACATGCAGCTTTATGGCTACAAAAATGCAAATACGCCATTTTTGGAAAAGTTAAAAGGTGACGCAAATTTTGCATACGTAAAAGGGATTTCAAGCAGTGTAGATACGCTGACTGGCTTGCAATTATTTTTTAATATTTGTCATAACCCAGGCTTCACTGATTTAATCAATAGTAAAGCTGCGAATTTATTTCGTTTGGCACGTCATCAGGGGTACAAAACATTTTTAATTTCTGCTCAAGGGGAGGGGTTGTTCCATGAAATTGGCACACAATTTATTGACATTTATAGCTTTAAAAAAGACACCCTAAAATCTTTAAAAGAGAAAGGCGACGAAGCCTTATTTGATGTTTTAACGGGGCAAGAGTTTGGTGATAAAAACTTTATTGTGATTCACCTGCGACACATACACGAGCCTTATAGCAATTGGGAAAAATATTTCCCCCACATGCAAACAAAAAAATCCATAAATTCGCGGAAACAACAAACTAAAAATGAATATTCTCATGCTATTGCCTATCATGATCATTGGGTAAAAGAGTGCATTACCTGTATTAAAAAAATTCTACCCAGCGATACCGTCGTTGTTTTTACAAGTGATCATGGTCAGTTAGTTGGTGAAGATGGCCTATTTGGCCATAATCTTATGCGTTCAGAGGTTGTGGATGTGCCGGTTTGGGCTTATGCAATCAACACTGACCAAAGCCTAAATCACTACTTAAAAAGTCAAAAGATATGCAGTCATTATGATTTAGGTAAGCAAATAGCCATGCTTTTCGGGGCAGAGATTGCTAACCCTAATGAAGATCCCACTCTGCAATTTGTGCATGGCACCGAATTGCATACGAATTATGAATACATGCCCTGGAAAAAAACCAACGGAAAGGCCGAATTTTTAAAAACAGAAAAAATTGGCGTGACAGCTAAATAGAAATCTTTTCTGAACTTTGGGTGATCCAATAAAAACTAAATTACAAGAATGTTGACAACCACCTAAATTAATGTACAATAAAGAAGATGTTTACTACTACTCTTAAGATACTCAAGTCTGCCATAATGCTATTGAACATAATTTTGTGTACACATAAAACAATATTCTCCAGATACATCCAGACAGTGTTGACAAAGGGTGACTTAACTGGAAAGTTAGGGACATAAACTCTTAACGGTTGTTTTAATAGTTAAAATGACCAAACACGAAACTAATTAAGGAGACTAAAATGGCAACAGGTACAGTGAAATGGTTTAACGCAACTAAAGGCTTTGGATTCATTCAACCTGAAAATGGTGGCAGCGATGTGTTTGTTCACATTAGTGCACTAGAACGCGCAGGACTTGCGACTTTAAATGAAGGTCAAAGAGTTAGCTATGAACTTGCTACAAACAAGGGCAAAACATCTGCAGTTAACATAAAGCCTCTATAAGCTATTTCACAATAGTTTAGTTAAAGACTTTGGCTGTCCTTTTAATTAAGGGCAGCTTTTTTTATGGGTATTGAAATCCCTTTAAAACCATGATATCAATTATAGTTCGAGAGGCAGGTGATTAAATCATGGAAGTCCAAGTCCGCGATAACAATATTGAACAAGCGCTGCGGGCGTTAAAGAAGAAGATGCAACGCGAAGGCGTGTATCGTGAAATGAAGATGCGTAGGCATTTTGAAAAACCTTCAGAACGTCGTGTACGCGAGCAGTCCGAAGCTATGCGACGCTACCGCAAATTAATGCGAAAGCGTATGGACCGTGATGGCTATTAAGCACTTGCGTTACTAAAAAATTTAAAGAGAGGCTTAGGCCTCTCTTTTTTATTTTAGATCACAAAAAGATTTTCTCAATACGGGATAAGAACCATAACTTATTAAAAAATGCCCCGCTACTTATTAGCGGGGCATTGATAATAAAAACCATGTCGTTATTTTTACGTATCTAAGAAGCTACGCAATTTACGTGAACGGCTTGGGTGTTTTAGCTTACGCAATGCTTTTGCTTCAATTTGGCGAATACGCTCACGGGTTACGGCAAACTGCTGGCCAACTTCTTCTAAGGTGTGGTCGCTGTTCATTCCTATACCAAAACGCATACGTAGAACGCGTTCTTCACGTGGTGTTAGAGATGCCAAAATTCGCGTGGTTGTTTCCTTCAAATTTGCGTTAATAGCAGAATCAATTGGCTGCATTGCATTTTTGTCTTCAATGAAGTCACCTAAGTGTGAATCTTCCTCGTCACCGATTGGTGTTTCTAGGGAAATTGGCTCTTTGGCAATTTTCATGACTTTGCGAACTTTATCAAGAGGCATCATTAGTTTGGCTGCAAGCTCTTCAGGGGTGGGCTCACGACCAATTTCGTGCATCATCTGACGAGAAGTTCTAACCAATTTATTGATGGTTTCAATCATGTGCACAGGAATACGAATTGTTCTTGCCTGATCTGCAATAGAACGAGTGATTGCCTGACGAATCCACCATGTAGCATAAGTTGAAAATTTGTAGCCACGGCGGTACTCGAACTTATCAACCGCTTTCATTAGGCCAATGTTACCTTCTTGAATCAGGTCTAAGAACTGTAATCCACGGTTGGTGTATTTTTTAGCAATAGAGATAACCAAACGTAAGTTTGCTTCGATCATTTCTTTTTTTGCACGGGTTGTTTCACGTTCACCTTTTTGAATGCAGCTTACAATTTCCTTAAAGCAAGCGTAAGGAAGACTAGCGGTTTTTTCAGTATCGGTCATTAATTTAATAAGAGATTCAATTTTGCCAATATGATTTTCGCAGAATTCTTTCCAACCCTTTTTGGTATTCTTAGAAATTTTGGCAATCCAGTCAGCATTAATGACTGCACCATTGTATTCCTTTAGATATTCTTCGCGTTTAACGCCAGATGCTTCAGCAAAACCGATAATATCGCGTTCTAGTACATTTATTGGACGAATGGTATTAGCATGTAGAATAAGAAGGTCTTCTACTCGTGCTGGGTTCATGCGAATATCTTCAAAAGCTAAAATAAGCTTTTCACGAATATCTGCTAAGTCTTTTGCTTTTTCTTTTTTAGCCAAAGCTTTAATGTAGAGGTCTTGAGAAATCAAAAAGTTTTTCAATTGCTCTAAAAGTCGCGTTCTTGTTGCGTCGTCAACTTCAGGAACCTTAACCTCTGGTTCTTCACCTTCAGGAACCTTAACCTCTGGTTCTTCACCTTCAACTTCTTCTTCAAAGTCTTCAAGAGTGTCTTCATATGCTGCGTTACTATCAAATGTAATAATATCGCGTACTAACATTTGCGCGTTTGCAAGTTTTTCTTGCCAGCTAGCGATTGTGTTATAGGTAATTGGGCTTTCGCATAAACTACCAATTAGAGTAATTTTTCCGCTTTCAATCCGCTGAGCAATGGCAATTTCGCCTTCACGTGATAATAATTCAACGTTACCCATTTCACGAAGGTACATACGT
>Ga0207938_1000052_pt1 | contig 18002 bp, 12 predicted proteins | sample LakMenEpi15Mar12_FD_150671 | JGI IMG/M metagenome (GOLD analysis project Ga0207938, IMG submission 150671) | Freshwater microbial communities from Lake Mendota, WI - 05MAR2012 deep hole epilimnion (SPAdes) | ecosystem: Environmental > Aquatic > Freshwater > Lake > Epilimnion/Euphotic zone ...
AAAATTCTTCGCAAATGGGATAAAGACGATCTGTCATATAGGCTAAACTCCTTCTGCTTGAAGTCTAACTCTATTTAGTTAGTTTGTTAACAGTTCCTAGTTAAATATTTTTATCAGATGTTTTCTCTTGGCATCTCTAACGAAAAAAGATTATTAGAACTTGAAAATTTAAAGGTCAAAATTTTTCAGTCATTTTCCGTTATTAAGCGTCTTGATCATGATCGCATTATGCGCAGGTTTCAAAATGTTATTCAGGCAACGTTGCGCACGACTGCATTTCAAACTGGATGCGCACCTCATTGCGTGAGTTTCAAAGCTGATTCAACCATGATTATTGAAATTCCAAAGCCATCACCACTCGTTGAAATTTTTGTTTATTCCCCAACGGTAGAAGGTTGTCATTTACGTGGCGGAAAAATTGCTCGAGGAGGAATTCGTTGGTCCGATCGCCCTGAAGATTTTAGATCAGAAGTTCTAGGATTAATGAAAGCCCAAATGGTTAAAAATTCAGTCATTGTACCAGTTGGCTCAAAAGGCGGATTTGTTGTTAAAAACTACAACGCTTTACAAGAATCAGGATGCTCTGATCAAACCCTTAAAACTATTGTTGTAAATTCATATAAGCTATTTATTGAGCAATTGCTATCTCTCACTGATAACTTGGTAGAAAATCAGATTAGGCCGCCTCAGCAAGTGATACGGTATGATGATGACGATCAATATTTAGTAGTCGCTGCAGATAAAGGAACAGCAACCTTTTCTGATATAGCGAATGAAATTTCAAATAAAGTAAGTTTTTGGTTAGGAGATGCTTTTGCATCAGGTGGCTCTAATGGGTATGACCATAAAAAGTTAGGCATAACTGCCCGTGGTGCTTGGATTGCTGTACGTAGACATTTTTGGGAGTTGGGTATTGATTGCCAAAATACCCCTATATCAGTGGTAGGCGTAGGTGACATGGCGGGTGACGTGTTTGGAAATGGCATGCTGCAATCACAGAAAATTTGTTTGATGGCAGCATTTAACCATAAACATATTTTTCTAGATCCGACTCCGAACCCTGAAATAAGCTATGGCGAAAGACAAAGGTTATTTAGTTCGCTTGGCGCTTGGGAAAATTATGACCTATCAAAAATTTCCAAAGGTGGTGGCGTGTATGATAGATCAGCAAAAATTATAGAAATCACCCCAGAAGTAGCTAATATTTTTAATATAGATGTACCTGAGCTTTCTCCGGATGAATTAGTAAGCAAGATTTTGCAAACGCAAGTTGATTTACTATTTTTCGGAGGAATTGGAACATTTATAAAATCACAAATTGAAAGTCATACAGCAGTTGCAGATAGGGCGAATGATTCTGTACGCGTCGATGCACGTATAATTAAAGCAAAGATCATTGGTGAAGGAGCCAACCTTGGATTAACGCAATTAGGCCGTATAGAGTATGCCCTCAATGGTGGACGTATTAACACAGACGCGATTGACAATTCAGCAGGTGTTGATTGCTCTGACCATGAAGTAAACTTAAAAATCATGTGCCAAGTTCTGTTGCAAAAAAAGGCTATTCACAACAATCAACGTGATGAATTGCTAGCCAGCTTGGCCAATGAAGTAAGTGAATTAGTTTTGTATGATAACTGGATGCAAACCTTAGCGTTAACGCGCATGCAGCAAGAATCAATGACTGATATTAATGCCTATTCCATTCTTATTAAGAAACTTGAAACAAGTGCTAATTTGCCACTTCGAAGAGAAGTTGAAAATATTCCGTCAGATGAAGAACTGCAACAACGTAAAAATCAACACCTTGGGATAACACGACCAGAGCTTGCTGTTTTACTTGCCTACTCAAAAATTCATTTGTATCAAGACATGCTGCATGCCTTACAATATACAGCGTGCTTTGGTGAAAAATATTACATAGAATATTTTCCAAAGCGCTTTCAAACAGAATATAAAGACTATTTGAAACATCATCCTTTAAAGGTGGAAATTACAGCTACTGTTCTTGCAAACTTAGTCATCAACACAATGGGCCCCTGTTTTGTTGGGCAAATGTCAGAAGCATTCCGAGTTGATTCTTTAGAAGTAGTAAGAGCATTTGTAGAAGTGTTGGAACAAACTAGTTTTCATGAACAGTTACAAAACTACAAAACTTTCAATCATGATAAAGAAGAAACTCTTGATGCGTTACGCCGGTTAACACAAAATCTTGCTCAATGTGTAATGGTTCGCCTGTCATCACCTCAACATATTTTTGCTGCACAAATAAAATCTTCACAGCCAATAAAAATACCCTTTTCAGTATTGTTTACATATCAGGTTAGTCATCGTGGGGAAATTGATATCCAAAATATAGACAGTGTTTATCAAAAATTAAACCTGTCATATTTATGGGAATGGGCTGAAACAATTAGCCCCACCACTTCTTGGCAAACTGCCTCATGGTTATTGCTTCAGCACGATTTAATTCAAGTAATTGCAAACTTATGCCAACAAGCTTGGAATAACGAAAAGCTTGCAATATATAATGAACTTTATGATCAGCTTAAAAAACATATAGCAAGTGCTGCAGATTCTAGTCAGTATCTATTGTTGCTAGATTATGTAATTAGGCAATTACGAAGCATGTAAATAAGTATTTGATGTTTTGTCTAAATACGTTGATAATCCCAGAAATAATTACACGAGCGCTAATGATGGACATGTTTTCTAAAATCACAAAAGATAAAGGTATTTTCTTTGTTTTTCTTCTGGCTATTGTTTTTCTTTTGAATAATGATCCAATTTTTTCTCCTGATACTGGTTCTTATGAAAACAACAGCATATTAAGAATAGGTATGTACCCGTTAATTATTACTTTTTTCAAATTTCTTTTTAAGGAAAATGTGTTTAAATATCTGGCTATTTTTCAGACTTTATTTTCGTTAGGAGCCATATATTTCCTGACAAACTTCCTGCGAACTTTTTTTAATTTGAATTTTTATTTACATGTAGCACTTGTAGGAATTTTCTTATTTCCACTTGCCACACATGTATCGGCTTTCAACATAATTAGTGAGAGCATTGCTTACCCATTATTTCTACTAGCATCACTGTCATTTTTTAAAGTGCTAGCTTATAAGGATACGAAAAACACTATCTTATTCGTCACTTTTCTTTTTTTATTATGCTTCACACGGCAACAATTTGTCTTTTTTTATGTGGTTGCTTTTATCTATGCAATCTACATGATGATTTTCGAAAAGAACGTAAAAATTTCTAGTAAAGTATTTTTAGCCTCTGCATTATCTTTATGTTCTTTTTTCATTGCTGAAAAAAGTTATCACAAAATTTATCATGGACATTTTGCTGGAACTCCTTTTGCCGGAACACAATTTTTAATGCGTCCTTTATTTATTATATCCAGTAGTGGATTAAAAAGTATTAAGGACCCTCAGCAAAAGAAATTTTTGCTTGAAGCAATAGAAGAATTCAAAAAAAATGATATAACCAGTTTAGATCAACCAGCTAAAGAACTATATGCTTACGAATATTTTTACAATACTATGTATCATAGAATTTCTTCAAAAATCTGGGGGGAAATTTGGTCAAAAGATATTTTAGATAAAAAATTCAATAAAGACCACACTAGCTTTGAAGTCATGCAAATTATTGATCATAATGCATTAATAATGGGGATTAAGCTTACACAAGCTAACTTCGTTGCTTCTGCTATTTATTATATAAAAGATACAATGAGGGGAATGGGAGGATATAGTTACTGTTTCTTCCTTTTCATTATTTTATTTTGCTGCTTAGTGGCTTCATATAAACGCAAAAAAATGGATTTTCTTTATTTAGCATTAACTAGCTCAGCTCTTATGCACCTTGGGAATTCTGCTTTGGTTTGCCTTTTTGAGCCACCTTTAACACGCTATATGTACTATACAAGCACTCTTCTTTTTGCAGTGGTTGTGATTTTAATGACTAAGCTTTTTCCTTACATGCTGCAACAAAGTAAGAAGTCATGTGCGGAATAGCAGGCATTTTATCATGGGGCGATAACGAAGACCCAAATATTTTAAAAAAGATGACAGAGGCTATAGCCCATAGAGGGCCTGATGCTTATGGAGTTTGGGTTAATGAAAATATTTCATTAGGGCATCGTCGATTATCTGTTCAAGATCCGTCTAATGCGGCAAACCAGCCCATGCATGATTTTTCAAATAGATACACTATTTCCTTTAACGGAGAAATTTATAACTTTAAAAAATTAAGAGATACTCTTACTCAAATTGGTTATCAGTTCAAAACTCAAAGTGATACCGAAGTTATTTTAACTGCCTGGAATCATTGGGGAGTTGATGCATTATCACACTTTGAGGGCATGTTTGCTTTTGCTTTGTGGGACAGCCAATTAAAAGAGCTTTATTTAGTTAGAGACAGGTTTGGGGAAAAACCCCTTTATTATTTTAAACTACCAAACAATGGAGTTGTTTTCGCGTCGGAACTTAAGGCTTTACTTGAGCACCCCCAGTGTCCGAAATCTATTAATACTAATGCAATTTCTCAATTTTTATCATTAAACTACATTTTGACAGACCAATGCATTCTAGAAAATATTCATAAGCTGCCCCCTGCAAATTATATAGTTTTCAAAAAAAATGAATCCCCTGTAACAAAGCCTTATTGGTCATTAGCGGAATCTTTCTATGCACCAAAATGGAGTCTTTCCGAATCGGATTTAATTGAACAATTCGATATGATTTTTGCTAATACTGTAGAGGATTGCTCTCTTTCGGATGTACAATTAGGTGTGTTTTTAAGTGGAGGAATGGATTCTTCAGCAATGGCAGCTGCTATGGCAAGATCACAAAGCAGCAGACATATACAGGCGTTTACAATCGGATTTAAAGATAAGTCATATGACGAACTTGATAAAGCTAAGATGGTAGCTAACCATAGTGGTATTGAGCATTTTTGGGAAATTATGCCCACAGAGAATGCAGACTTTGTAAAAAAAATTGTTGAATGTTCTGATGAACCATTTGCTGATACATCAATGATTCCTATGTATACATTATCTTCACTTGCGCGCAAGCATGCCACAGTATGCTTATCAGGAGATGCAGGAGATGAACTATTTGGTGGCTATGAAACTTATCGTGCGGATAGATTGCATAGTGTTTTTAAGCACCTTCCTTTTAAAAACACTTTGGTTAAGATTGCAAATCAGCTCCCCGTCAGTTTCAATAAAGTTTCATTGGATTATAAAATAAAACAATTCACCAAAGGACTAGGGCTATCTGCCGAGCAAGCGCATTACAGCTGGAGAACAATTTTTTCTGAGGCAGAAAAAATTAGTATTGTTAATGACGCCTATAAAAACAACGTGCAAAACCTTAATCCTTTTGATAGCTTCAGCAAATTTTACGATGAAGTGAAGGGCTGTGATAAAATGGAGCAACATTTTTATGTCGATATGAAAACATGGATGGTTGATGATATTTTGGTAAAAGTTGATCGCATGAGTATGCTGAATTCTTTAGAAGTTAGAGCTCCATTTTTGAATCATAAGCTTGCGGAATGGATTATTAGATTACCAACTAAATACAAAATAAATGGTCTGCGGACAAAGTATCTTTTTAAAAAGAGCCAAGAAAAAATTCTACCTAATTCTATTATATACGGTAAAAAAGGTGGGTTCAGTTCGCCTGTTTCGAAGTGGATGAACCAGGATGTAATTGATCAAATTATTGACAACCCAATGATGAGAGAATGGTTTGATAAGAACCAAATATTAGAATTATGGAAAAATCACACTGAACAAAGAGCAGATTGTAGTTATAAGCTTTTTGGTTTATTCTGCCTGAGCTTATGGATGAGTAAGTTTACGGAAATCAGCAGTAGGAATTTATAAGGAAGACAAAATGTTTAGTATAGTAATTCCAGCTTTCAATGAAGAAAATGCTATTAAGCAAACAGTAGAGCACATTCAAAAAACCTTAAGTGACTTGAATCTCGGACCATGGGAATTGGTTGTAGTAGATGATGGATCTGAAGATAAGACTTTTGATAAACTAAAAGAATACACTTCTGATTTTATAAAAGTTGTAAGGCACCCGCATAACTTGGGTTACGGCAGATCACTAAAAGACGGAATTGATGCGGCTACTTTCGACACTATTGTGATTATTGACTGTGATTTAACCTATCCATTTGAAAGGGTGGGCGATTTGCTAAAACTATACAATCAAGGGTTTGATATGGTTGTTGGCGCAAGAACAGGAAAATTCTATAAAGAATCAGTTATAAAATCCCCTTTACGTAAAATCTTAAGATTTTTGGTTGAATTTACCGCAGGACGTTCAATTCCAGATATAAATTCCGGATTTAGAATTTTTTCAAAACAAACGGCAAAAAATTACTTCAAGCATCTTTGCGAGACATTTAGTTTTACAACTTCAATAACACTTGCCTATATGATGACGGGGAAAACCGTAAAATATACTGATATCATTTATCATGCTAGAGAAGGAAAAACAAAAGTAAAACTTTTTTCTGATTCACTAAGAACTCTGCAATATATCATTCAAGCAGTGACCTATTATAACCCTTTAAAAATATTTTTACTTTTTTCACTTTTTTGCTTTGCTTGTTCGGTAATTGGTTTTTGTGCATCAATTTTCTTTGGTCTACAAAGTGGATTCTTGTTGGGAATTGGTGGACTTCTAATATGCCTAATCATTATGTGTTTTGGGCTTGTGGCAGATTTATTAAAGCAAATAATGGATAAATAATGAAAATTACAATCGTTGGTGCTGGATATGTTGGTCTTGTAAGCGGCTCGTGCTTTGCTGAATTTGGTTTTGAAGTTACTTGCGTGGACAAAGATACAGCAAAAATAGACGCACTTAATCAAGGAATAATTCCAATATATGAGCCAGGCCTTGATTCTTTGGTAAGCCAAGGAATAAAAGCAAAACGATTAACCTTTACTACTCAATTAAGCGACGCAGTAAAAGCATCTGATGTTGTCATGATTGCAGTGGGAACCCCTACAAGACGTGGGGATGGCTATGCCGACCTAACTTACGTATACAAAGCTACAGAAGAAATTGCTGAATTTATCAATGACTATACTGTTGTGGTAACCAAGTCGACAGTACCCGTTGGAACATCTCGCGAGATTGCTGAAATTATAAAAAAAATCAGGCCTGAATTAATTGAGGGCGTTTCTTTTAATGTAGCTTCTAATCCCGAATTTTTACGAGAAGGCGCCGCTATTAATGATTTCATGCGACCAGACCGTGTGGTAATAGGCACAAATAGTACAAAAGCCAGTGAAGTTTTACAGAAGCTTTATAGACCTTTGTATTTAATTGAAACCCCTATTGTATCAACAACACCTGAGACCTCTGAATTAATTAAGTACGCAGCCAATGCCTTTTTGGCTTTAAAAATTTCATTTATAAATCAAATGGCTGACTTGTGTGAAAAAACAGGAGGAGACATTCAGACATTAGCAAAGGGAATTGGTCTAGATAAAAGAATTGGTGGAAAATTTTTGCATGCAGGACCTGGATATGGTGGATCGTGCTTTCCCAAAGATACACTAGCGCTTAGCCAAATTGCTGAACAGCACGGGACAAAATGCTCATTAATTGATGAGGTCATACGCTATAATGACGATCGAAAATTACTTATGGCACATAAAATTATTGATGCCATAAAGACTGCTGGTGTAAACAAAAAAGTGGCAATTTTAGGCATCACTTTTAAGCCAAATACAGATGATTTAAGAGAAGCCCCTAGTTTAGCTATTATTCCTGAGCTTCTAAAAAATGGCATGACACTTTCAGTTTACGACCCACTTTATTACTGTGGCAGTGAACGCTTAGGACATGCTTTTAATTGTGAAAGGTCATTAGAGCAAGTGCGTTTTGCTAAATCTAGTTATGATGCAGTCGCTGATGCTGGCTGCGTTGTCATATTAACTGAATGGAATGAATTTAGAGCACTTGATATGAAAAAAATTCGTGAACTAATGAATACATCTGCAATTCCTTTGTTTATGGATTTTAGAAACATATATCAAGCCAAAGATATGACTGAATTCAAATATCACAGAATTGGTCAAAAAGCGTAGCTTTTGCTTAAAGTTTTGCGCAGCCTGATTCAATACGCTCTTGAAGAATCTGCATGAATTCAGTTCTAGGCAATCCTGCCGGAATAGAATCTAAAAATTCTAATGTAATACAGCCAGGTTTTTTAAATTTAGAACGTCGCGCCCAGAATTTTCCGGAATTTAAGGCAATCGGCACTACAGTAACATTAAGTTCCTGGTATAAAATACCAATACCTGACTGATAGTTTCCTGGCTGACCATAAGCTCCGCGTCGCCCTTCTGGAAAAATTAAAATTGAAAAATTATTATCAATAGATTTTTTACCTTGAGCGATTAATGATTTTAAGGACTTCATGCCGTTTGACCGGTCAATAACAATACTATTTAATTTCACCAAATAACTACCGTATCCTGGAATTTGCGTTAATTGCTTTTTTAAAACTATGACAAAGCGTTTCACAAGAGTTGAAAAAATCAAAGTCTCCCACGCAGATTGATGTTTGCACGCCAGTATCACCGGTCCATTTTTTAATGCTTCGTCTAATTTTTCTTGACCCAATATTTTGTAATCAAGCCCAACAATTAATTTCAAAGAAAACATGATTATATGTGTCCAGGTTTTGTACCAAAGAACGCAACACCACCTAGGCAAAATGATTACAGGAACCCATAAAATAATAAATAGCGAAATTGTAAAGACATAAAAAAATACATCAAAACAATAAGAACGAAAACGAGAAATAATATCCATGATGCCTATATACTGCTTAACAAAGTTGTGTTTCCACCACATGCTGTAATATTTTGAGTGAACGTGCGCTCATGCACAAATCGTAACAAATAATTTGGACCACCAGCTTTGGGGCCAGTGCCAGAAAGCCCTTCACCACCAAATGGTTGCACACCAACTACTGCACCAATCATATTGCGATTAATATATAAATTACCTACTTTTGCAAGGCGTTCTGCAGTGGCAATGGTTGATTCTAATCGGCTGTGAATGCCCATAGTCAATCCATAGCCTGTATCATTTATTTGACAGAAAACTTTTTCAAGCTCATCCGCTTTAAAGCGCACAACATGGACAACCGGGCCAAAAACTTCTTCTTTTAGTAAGTTAATTGATTCAATTTCCCATAATTCTGGGCCAAAAAAATTACCATGATCTGGTGCACTGCAAGTGTAAATATTTTTTGCATGGCCAGTTTTTTCAAGACTATTTAGATATAGTATGTGGTTTTCAAGATTTTCTTTAGCTGCATTATCGATAAGAGGACCAACATCTGTGCTTAACTTCCGCGTATCATTCACTTCAAGATCACTCATTGCGTTACTAAGCATGTGCAATAAGTCATCGGCAACATCTTCTTGAATAAACAAAACACGCAATGCTGAGCAACGCTGTCCCGCACTTTGAAATGCTGAACTAATAACATCCGTAACAACTTGCTCATGCAATGCTGACGAATCCACAATCATAGCATTCATTCCACCAGTTTCGGCAATAAGCGGCACAATTGACCCTTGCCTACCTGCCAAAGTTTGATTAATACGAATTGCTGTATCAGTTGAACCAGTGAAAACAACACCTTTAACTCTAGAATCAGTTAAAAGATATTCGGAGACGTCAACACCATTGCAATGCATGAATTGAAAAGCGTCCTTTGGCACACCAGCTTTGTGAGCAAGCTCTGTAGCAAATAATCCTATCCTTGGTGTTTGATGAGAAGGCTTAACAAGAACAGTATTGCCTGTAACCAAAGCAGCAATAGCCTGCCCTAAGAAAATTGCCAAAGGAAAATTCCAAGGTGCTATGCAAACAAAGACGCCACGAGCATGATATGATAAATTATTCAATTCTCCTGTCGGTCCAGGAAGCTCTATAGGGGAATCTAAAAGTTGACGAGCTTGGTTCGCGTAGTAATAACAAAAATCAATTGCTTCACGAATTTCAGCGATACAGTCACTTACTGTTTTTCGCCCTTCTACACACAATATTTGAATAAGTTCATCACGCTTTTCATCTAAAAGATCACCAATCTTTTCAATAATTCGAGCACGATTTTCAACGCCTATTTTTTCCCAGCCATTTTGGGATTGATCAGCATGGCTTAAAAGTTTTTTTAATTGATCGGCCCCAAGAACTTCAGGCGCATCTTTTAATGAATAAGAATTTATCAATTTGTGAATATGCTTTAAAAAATCATAGGAAGACAAATCATCGCCTTTTGAATTACGGCGGTAGGCCCCATACATTTCCGCTGGTATTTTAATTTTAGGGTGCGGATTATTGTGAGTTTCTTTGCATTGAGCACTAACGCTTTTCACAAGCGATTCTGCAGGTAATTGCAGATCATAAATTTGATGAACAAAACTGCTATTTGCACCATTTTCAAGGAGCCTACGCACAAGATAGGCCAACAGATCCTTATACACACCCACAGGTCCGTAAATACGGTGACGTGCGTGAATATGCTCATAAAGCGATTCACCCATGCCATAGAGTCGTTGTAATTCAAATTTAGTCACGGCTTTTTGCGCAGCCATTTCCAAAACAAATGCTGCCGTGTAAGCATTGTGTGTCGCAAACTGCCCATAAATTAAAGAAGAAGCATTTAAAATTTTTTCAGCACACACTAAATAAGACAAGTCGGTATGAGCTTTTTGTGTAAATACAGGATAATCGCTTAACCCACGTTCTTGACACCATTTTATTTCACTGTCCCAATAAGCTCCTTTAACAAGGCGTATGTGCATGTGTTCACCAGTCGTCTTGGCCATTAAAACAAGCCAATCAACAACAACATGTGCACGCTTTTGATAGGCTTGAACAGCTAGACCAAATCCACCCCAGCTTTTTAAAGAATCATGAGTGTATACATCTTGAATGATTTCCAAAGATAGCTCTAATCTGTCTGTTTCTTCAGCATCTACCGTCAACATTATTTCAGCATCTTTAGCTGCCTGGCAAAGCTTCAGCAATGTTTCACCAAGCTCAGATTTTACACTATCGCGCTTTAATAATTCGTAACGCGGATGTAATGCTGATAGTTTTATTGAAATACTAGACTTTTCGATAATGTCACCTGATTGTCCTTTTAAGGCTTCAATTGCATTTAAATAAGCATCAAAATAACGTCTTGCATCTTCTTTTGTTTTTGCTGCCTCGCCAAGCATATCAAAGGAATAAAGATCGTTTCCTTTTTTAGAATTTGCTATTTCAATGGTTTCACCAGCTACAAATTGATGCCCCATTGTGTGAATAATTTTCACCATAATTTGGCGAATAAGTGGCTCACCAAAACGACGAATCAATCCTGGAATATGGCTAAAAACAGATCCTGAGGTCCCAAAAGATAAAAATTTGCTGGTTTGACTTAAACTAAAGTTTGCTAAACGCTCAACCCATGTGACTTCATCAATATTTTTCCAAGTACCAAGACCAAGTTTATCGCGTATTAATTTACTTTTTGTGCAATTATCAGGAATACGCAAGAGTGCTTCTGCCATACACATTAATGCTAAGCCTTCTTGCGTACTCAATCGGTATGTTTGCAACAAGCTTTCAATACGTAGTGGGCTGAGTTTATTTTTTCTTAAATGATTAATAATTTCATGCGCTTTTTTTGCAGCAAATTCATGGTAACTAGACATTGATTCGTATTTTTTTAGAAGATGCTCAACAGCACTTGTTTCATTAGTACGATATTGTTTTTCTAGTTGGTTCCATAAGTGAGATAATTCGATAGTAGCAAAGGTGGGGATAAACATTACTTTCTCCAAAAGTGGTCGGAACGGCGGGATTCGAACCCACGACCCCTATCCCCCCAGAATAGTGCGCTACCAGGCTGCGCTACGTTCCGATCTATAGGAAATATAGCAAACACTTTGGCAATCACACAAGGAGATTAGCTGCGTCGCATGCGTTCAATTTCTTTTTCTACAATGTCTTCAACAATTTTTCTTAAATTTTGGTCAAGCCAATTTTTAATTAATGGCATAGCAAGCTGGCTCAATAATTCGTCTGATGACAAATTTGTTGGTGTTTGAGTATTGGCTACTATTTCATTTTGCAAACGATTAAAAGGGTTGTCAGTGCTCTTTGAGCTTTGAAAAAAGCTAGAGGAGGATTGGGAATTAGGATGCGCAATATTCCTATCAATTGATGTTTTTTCAGCTGGCGCTAAAGATGAAAATGATGACGAAGTTGATTGTATGCTAATTGTTTCAATTGGAATTATTTCATCAGTTAATTGAATAACTTCCGGGTCATAATATTTTTTTTCTGGCTTTTCTTCTGATGGTAGATATGGTGCATCTTCGTTTTTAGAGTATGTTTGACCTTCTGAAACATAGCTACGTATGGATGCTAAAATATCATCCATACTCATCTCTTGCTTACTACTTGTTGAAGACATAGACCAAGCCCTTACACCTTTCGAACCATTCTAGCAAAATTAAAAGCGATTGTGGAAGATAACATTATAAGCAAAAAAGAATGCATTACGTTCTATTTCTGTAAACACTCAAATTACTTAATGCCAACTGCACACCAAGACATATCGTTCACTTGGGCAATTTCAATTTTTTTAAGTCCTGTTTTTTTCATCAAGCTAAGCACTTCATCTTTTTTCCAGTAATTTGCAATGCTTGGAAGCATTTGATCGAAAACAATAGAGCGTAAATGCCAAAAAGAAAATTTCCTAATCAGTCTAAAATATTCTATTTTTCCAAGCCCCATGCGAACCAACAAATAAATTGCAGCCGTAGGAAATAAAGAAAAAAAATGAGTAAATTTAATAGGCAATTTTGAAAAAAGAAATTTTCTAATAGGATTAAGATATTTCACAACCCATTCACTATTTTCATATCCGTAAACCCAGATTAAAACTTTTCCGCCATGCTTCGTTGCTTGAAACATTTTTGACAGAGCTTTTTCTGGAAATTCAAGGTGGTGAATCACGCCTATAGAAAAACTTATATCAAAGTGGTCAGTATATTCTATGTCATAGGCGCTCATCTTTTTAACTTCTGCATTTGAAAAATCTTTTAAATTCTCTCGAGCACTGCTCAATGACCCTTCGTCAACATCTATAGCTACAACTTTTTTAGCTCCGTATTTGATTGGCCAGATAGAGTTTCTACCGGTGCCACACCCTACATCAAGAAGAGTTATGTCTTTCCATTCTTGCTCAGAAATAAGAGTGGTCCAACGTTTAAATTGTTCCTCGTAAATAGGAAGAATTTTATTGTATACACTCCATTCATATCCAAACCTATCCGGGGAGCCTTTTTTTATACTAGTATTCATAGAATTCCCTTATAACCTAATCGCTGAACAAATTAAGAAACTTCAACAATTTCTTCTTCGCCTTCTACGCCTTCTTCTATTTTGCTAACTGAAACAACATTTTCACCGCTATCAATTCTGAAAATAATAACCCCTTGTGTACGACGTCCGGTAATACGAACATCAGTAATTGGACAACGAATCAGCTGACCGCTTGTAGTTACCAACATAATTTGGTCTTGCTCCCTTACTGGGAATGCAGCTACTACACCACCATTACGAACGCTTGTGATAATGCTGTCAAAACCAACACCACCACGCTTTGTAGTACGGTATTCATAAGCAGAACTACGCTTACCAAAGCCATTTTCAGTAACCGTTAGAATGAATTCTTCCATTGCCTGAAGCTCTTCAAAACGTTCATTTGTTATAGTAATTGCTGCTACTTCTTCATCTGCTTCAATAATTTCAGGCTCATCACTTACGCCTTGACGTGCAGCTTTTGCCATTTTCAAATATGCGTTACGTTCTTCAATTGTAACTTTACCAGGATTAAGTATCGTCACACTGATGACATAATCTTTTGGTTGCAACCTTATTCCACGCACACCATTAGAATCACGCCCAGCAAATACACGTACGTTATCTGCAACATTAAAGCGATTACATAGTCCTTTTTTAGTAAACAACATCACGTCGTCTTTTTCTGTGCACAACTTAACGGCAATCAATTCTTCGCCTGCATCGTCAAGCTTCATAGCACGTTTGCCATTGCTTGGAATGTTTGAAAAATCTTGCAGTTTGTTACGACGAACATTTCCTGTATTGGTTGCAAACATTAAGAAGACTTCTTGATCTTTACGCTCAGTTGCTTCAGGTAACACTAATACTGTTGAAATAGTTTCATTGCCTGTTAATGGCAACAAGTTAACCATCGCTCGACCCCGTGATTGTGGCGTTGCCAAAGGAAGCTCGTAAGCTTTCATTTGGTACACCTTACCAAGCGTTGAGAAGAATAAAACATGACTATGAGTATTGGCAATAATGATATCGCAGACCACATCTTCATCTCTGATAGTCATTGCAGATCGCCCTTTACCGCCTCGTCTTTGTGCACGATAGGTGGATAGGGGAACACGTTTAATGTACCCACTCAAGCTTACGGTAATGACCATGTCTTCACGTTGAATCAGATCGTCTAATTCAAGCTTGGTAACTGCATCTTCAATGACAGTACGCCGTGGGCTTGGAAAAATTTCTTTAATAGCGTTTAATTCTTCTTTCAAAATCGTCAAAATACGCAAACGTGATCCCAGAATATCTAAGTACTCTTGAATATCTTTTGCAATATCGTCTAAATCTTTTAAGATTTTCTCACGCTCTAAACCAGTTAAGCGGTGTAGACGCAAATCTAATATTGCATTTGCTTGCAATTCGCTTAAACGATACTCACCATCAACACTAATAACATCTGCGTTAGCTTCCACAAGCTTGATGTATTCAGCAACCGATGAGCCATTCCAAGAGCGCGCTAGTAATTGCTCGCGTGCTTCATTGCGATCTTTTGAACTGCGAATTAATTCAATAACAGGATCAAGATTAGCAACAGCTACAGAAAAGCCAAGTAACAAATGACTTTTTTCACGAGCACGATTCAATAAATACTTTGTTCTTCTCGTGATTACTTCTTCACGAAAATCAATAAAGTGCTGAAGAATGCTCTTGATAGAAAGCTGTACTGGGCGACCATGCACAATAGCCAGCATATTGTAACCAAAGCTTACTTGTAACTGACTATGACGATAAAGCTTGTTAAGAATAACCTCGGCATTAACATCTTTCTTCAGCTCAATAACAACGCGCACACCCTCGCGGTTTGATTCATCTCGTAGATCCGAAATGCCTTCAATAGTTTTATCACGCACAAGCTCCGCGATTTTTTCAATCATGCGTGATTTATTCACTTGGTAAGGCATTTCGTGAACAATTATCGCTTCACGGCTTCCTGAAATATTTTCAATTGTTGTTTTTGATCGGATAGCAATACTACCACGCCCTGTATGGAATGCTTCAATAATGCCTTTACGACCCAATACAGTAGCACCCGTCGGGAAATCTGGACCTGGCACATATTCCATAAGCTCTTCAATAGTAAGATCTGGATTATCAATCAATGCACATGTTGCATCAACAATCTCACCTAAGTTATGTGTAGGAATATTAGTGGCCATACCAACTGCAATACCGCTAGTCCCATTAACTAGCAAGTTTGGAAACTTAGCAGGAAGAACTATAGGTTCAACCGTTGTATCATCATAGTTAGCGCGAAAATCTACTGTATCTTGATCAATATCATCAAGTAACGAATGAGCTACTTTGCTTAAACGTGCTTCTGTGTAACGAGGGGCAGCTGGTGGATCTCCATCCATTGAACCAAAGTTACCTTGTCCATCCACCAATGGAACACGCAAACTGAACCATTGTGCCATTCGGACCATAGAGTCATAAATGGCTGAATCACCATGAGGATGGTATTTCGCCATCACGTTACCGACTACGTTGGCAGATTTCTTGTGCGGCCTGTTATATTCCAGACCAATTTCTTTCATGGTGTATAAAATACGACGATGAACAGGCTTCAGACCATCACGAACATCTGGCAAAGCACGCGACACAATCACGCTCATAGCGTAATCAAGATAAGACCTCTTCATCTCCTCTTCTAAGGAAACTGGCTTTACATCGGTAGTAATTTGCGTGCTCATATATCAACTGTCCAAAAAAGTTAGCTAAACCATAGCATTTTTTCATAAACGCGCGCCACGAAAATAGTTCAACGACAACGACATTGCGTTTTACGAAAATAAAAAATTTCAATTGCGCAAGTAATGGAGTCTTAAATTTTCCCTGCGCTGATTGCTCATACTATCTAGAATCAATCCACATGCAAAGCTTAAAAATCCAAGAACCATCAAACCCACACAAAGTAGGGCTGTTGGAACACGTGATACATAAGCGGTGGATAAAAATTCTTGAATAACTTGCACACCCAAAAATAAGCTTAGGGAAATTAAGAAAGTAGATATTAATGAAAAGAGTAAGAATGGGCGAAAATCTTTGAATAACGATAACATACGTAATCCAATTTTAAATCCATCTTTAAATGTGGATAGCTTACTTTGAGTACCTGCTATCCGATCAAAAAAATCAGTTTCAATTTCTTTAACAGGCAGTTTTAAATTCAGCGCAAATACTGATAGTTCAGTTTCAATATCAAATCCGTTTGAAATAGCAGGAAAACTCTTGATCATACGACGAGAGAAAGCTCGGTACCCGGAAAAAATATCTTTAAAGTTACTTTGAAAAAGTACTTTGAGCGCAAAATTAAATAATTGATTGCCTAATTTATGCCCTGTGCGGTGCGCCGTTTCGGTTTTTTCAACGCGCGTTCCAATGACCATGTCTAGCTGATGTTCTAGCAGTGCGTTAACTAGTTCTCGAGCACGTGAGTGATCATAAGTACCATCACCATCAACCATAAGATAAATATCTGCTTCAATGTTCGAAAACATCTGCCGCACAACATGCCCTTTTCCTTGACGAGACTCAAACTTAACAATTGCTCCTGCTCGCTTAGCTTCTTCAGTTGTATTGTCTCTTGAATTATTGTCATAGACATAGATATCAGCTTCAGGAAGCTGAGACTTAAAGTCCCTCACAACTTTATAAATAGCTTTTTCCTCGTTGTAACAAGGAATAAGGACCGCAATTTTAGTCATTTTTTACCCGCAAAGAAATATAACTAAATTAAAATTTTATATTGTTTGAAAAATTGGCTCATGCAAATTAAAAGTTATAAGCTAAGATTGTTGATATTGTCATAACTACTTGCAAGGGCGCAACCCTGACATGCAAAACATAGGAATAAAAATGAAAAAATGCCTTCCATTTAAAAATATAAGCTTTGCTTTCATTGTTTTATTTTCTACGCTTTTTGCCGAACCAATCCCTGAAGCAAAAACAAGCATCGATGTTCAAACAATTTTTGGCCCCCTGAAACTTCAGGATGAGCTGCTAAAAATTTACAACCTTGAGCATATGCAGCGCCTAAAAGGAATTGATCAATCAGGATCACCAGCCTACTGGAATGGCATACCTAAGTTTAACAGGCTGGATCACTCACTTGATGTATTGTGGCTTGTCCAAAATTTTGGTGGAGCCCTTCAAGAACAAATTTCAGCATTGACTCACGATATTTCCCATACGGTTTTTTCGCATGTGGCAGATGTTTTTTTTGGCATAGAAAATTATCAAGACACTATTCATGAATGGTTTTTACAGCAAACGAAAATTGCCGAAGTTATACAAGGTCATGACTGGACCGAAAAAGATATTATGCCAGACAAGCCAGGATTTACTCGCCTTGAACAATCATTGCCTGATATGTGCGCTGATCGCATTGCATATAATTTGCACACAGGCCTTGTGTTTAAAATGATAACAGAAAAAGGAGACACTTAACTAAAGAACGATAAGAAGGGGTTGAGTAGTTTTTCAAGATTTTCCTTCGATTGAAGATGGTGAAATATATCAAGAGAAGCA
>Ga0207938_1000053_pt1 | contig 17953 bp, 17 predicted proteins | sample LakMenEpi15Mar12_FD_150671 | JGI IMG/M metagenome (GOLD analysis project Ga0207938, IMG submission 150671) | Freshwater microbial communities from Lake Mendota, WI - 05MAR2012 deep hole epilimnion (SPAdes) | ecosystem: Environmental > Aquatic > Freshwater > Lake > Epilimnion/Euphotic zone ...
AGATAATGGTATTGGTCCAGGTGCAATAGTAAAGATAACAAGAAGTGGTGATGTTATTCCTTTTATAGTTGAGGTTACAAGACGAACTGAACCATCGATGCCTATTACCCCCTATAAATGGAATGATTCCGGTATCGATATTTATACTGAAGAGGAAGATAACGAAATATCGATTAAACAGACGATTTCTTTCTTTTCCAATTTGAATATTAAGTTCGTCGGTGATTCTGTTGTTCGGAAACTATACGATACCGGTTTCAACTCTATCTTTAAAATTATTGGTGCTTCAATTGAACAAATATCTTGTATCGAAGGATTAGGTAATAAATCGGCAGAACGGATTAAATCTAACATTCAAACTCGTTTTGAGACTGTAACATTAAGTGAAATACTTGGTGCATCTGGTATGTTTGGTTTCGGTATAAGTGGTAAAAAGGTAGAAAAGCTAATGAAGGCTATTCCGAACCTATTAGAGTTACCGAAAACGATGAACACAAATGAACTTGTAAACAGGGTAAAAGAAGTAGAAGGATTCTCAACAAAAACAGCTTCAAATGTAGTTGCTAATTTACAAAAAGCAAATGAGTTTGTTAGTGAATTGAATCGTGTATTACCCCGAGAACACGAGGAGAGAAAAGGAGATGAAGTTGAATCTAAAATTAATAACTGTAAAATCGTATGTACCGGTTTCAGAGATAATGAGTTCGAAAGAGAACTCATGCTAAGAGGTGCAACAGTATCAACATCAGTCTCTAAAAATACAGACATCGTTATCGTTAAAGACCTAAACGAAAAACCAACTACTAAACTAACAAAAGCAATTCAACTTGGAATCAAGGTTGTTCAAAAGGATGAGTTCGTACGAGAATACATGTAATCAGATTTTATTTAATGAATTTATATTTTGAGTTGTAATACAATTTGTATTAGAACTTTATTAATTTGAACTGAATTCAGTATCAAACATTGATTTTTTAACCGATATGTTATCATGTTTCAACTGGAAATTAAATTGATAATTTAAAATTACATTAATTTTAAATTAGATAATGAATTGTGATTACAAAATTAAAATAGATTATGATTTTCCAAATTCAAATAGACGAGAATTTCGAGAATTTTTGTTTCGAGGTATTTCATTTGTAAAATCTTGTATTTCTTGTGATAAAGATATTCGAGAAATTATGAATCAGTTTGAATATATTAAAAAAGTTAATAATGTTACACGAACTCTTCATTATGGAAGAGGAGGATACTTCTTTTTTGAAGCTCTTTGTAATAAATTTTTAACTTTACAAGAACTAAAGGAGTTTGTTAAAAATTTAAAAAGAGATGGTTTCAGTTCAAAATCAAATGTAAATGTAGTTTTTATAAAAACTGAAAATAAAACTGAAAATAAAACTGAAAATGAAACTGAAAATATATATATTCATAAAATAAGTTTTGAAACTTGTGAAAATGTTGAAAATCATAATCATAAAAATGAGAAACATGAATCTACTTATGATACTCATGTGATATATGAAGATAAGTCGGAGACTAAGGTTGAAGAGATTATTAATCCTAAAATACAAAAATGTAATAGTTGTGGGGGAATAGGAGTTGGACTTGTAAGCGAAAACGGATTTTGTGAACATTGTAATAGAACAAAAAAATTATACTCTTGTTCACTTTGTAATAGAAAGTTTTCTACAAATAGTGGAAAAGATACACACTTTAAAATGAAACACGAAAAACAGTCCCAATTTTCTCAGGTAGAAGAAGCTTTACAAGCTCATCTTTCAATCCTCGATATCGAAGAGCCAATGTATCATATAGATACTTCAGGTCTTTGTCAGCCTGAGTCCATAGAACCACTTACTAAATATTTAATTACCTTATTTGTTGTAAATTATTGGAGGATTAAAAGTTGGGTAGTAATTGAATTTGATATGGTGAGTATTATCCAGAAATTATGTTTAAAATACATTGGTTCATGTCAAGGAATATCTTCAATGTAATGAAAGCTATACTGCAAAGTGGAGTAAATGCTGGGTATCCTTGTTCAAATAACGAAACAAGAAGTATTGCGGTATGCATTCGGAAAAGTAAACTGGCTTGGTTCAAATCAATCTAACCCTAATTATATGTATAAGTTATAATACTATTAGTATTACAACTAGATTTAACCTTGGAAAAATTGAATTTTAAACGGCAATTGAACATAAATTAGGCATCATTATGACTTCATCAGTATCAAATATCAATATGACTATGAATACTACTCGGTTGGTAGTAGAGGGAAAACAAGCTCGAGAGGAATTTTTAGAACTAAGTGACTGGAGAAGCAGAACTGTATTTGATAATGTTTATCTTGTCGATGCTATACGATACGATAAGATAGTATTTTTCTATACAGAGGAAACAATGTCGGCGACTTCGGTAAAAAAAGACAACACGATTGATCCGATGTTTAGTGAAAATCGGATAGAGTTATTTTTAAATGGTAAGAGTGATAATTATAGGCTAATTAGATTTTATACTACAACTGGTATCACTATATTAAGAGCAAAAGTTGGGATTACAATTTATGAGAAAGAATACAGATGTAATTTTGGACAACCTTGTATTTTGGGCATCGAAGATTTTACAGAAGAATTCAAAACATCTCAATTACAAATTGAGAAGCAGTTGGAAATAATGGTTGAGATGAATAACAAGAAACATATGGAAGTCAGAGATTTTAAGTTACGATTATCCCGCATGGAATCAATGTTTTCAATGATGCAAAATCAAATAGAAGAACAGGCTAAACTCATATTGTCTCTTCAAACAAAAAAGATAGAAGAACAACTTAATCTTGAAGCTGAAGTTGACCTTTTGTTAAGCGATGATGTTATTGTGGAACATTTGATTTGTGAGACGGAAGAGAAAGACGAAAACGAAGCAGATGAAGTTGAAGTTGAAGAAGATGAAGCCTTGGAGATAGAAGTGCGCCCCCATGCCTTCCCTGATTTCTGGCGGAGAAGGGAAGCAGATGAAGTTGATGAAGCAGATGAAATTGAAGAAGTTGAAGAAGATGAAGCAGACGAAGTTGAAGTTGATAAAGTTGAAGAAGATGAAGCAGATGAAATTGAAGAAGATGAAATTGAAGAAGATGAAGTGGATGAATTGAATGAATGGTTCCGATGCCATGGTACTGCCCCGCTACACCGCTGGGCAATTTCTGTCGCCTGCCCCGGAACTATTAATAAGTATCCATTGGTATATAAAGTTTCTGGTTATAGAAAAATGAGCGGATTATATTATTTTAAAAGAATGTATATGGGTTCACCACTATACGAATGTACTTTGCTGGACAGTACATTTACATTAAAAAGAGATTTAGCAGGATGGTGTATTACTGATACCAATGAATTTATGTAGTACATGTAGCAACATACTTGAAGACGAAAAAGATGTTTTTTTAGTGGTGTAGAGTAACATCGAGGAAGGATATTTTTAAAGATAAGTGTAAACTGAAAAACAGTCTAATAAAGTTATAATACAATAAAGTATTACAACTTCCGAATATGATTTTGAACTGTAAATAATATAAATTATTTAGTTTGATTTGGATATATAATTGTAGTTTTATTTGAAATGTATTTTTTAAAGCGATGATGAGGTTCTGAATACTTAGAAATCAAATTAGTTGAACTCTCAATTTCCTTTTCATCGAAACATACCCATTCAGGATCTGAATATTTATCTTTATGTTCTTCATTTGCTATTGACCTTGCTTTTATACAAGGTTGTTATAAAGGTAATGAGGATGACATTCGAGGATTATATGCTTGTGATAAATGTGCACATTGGGATAATGATAGATTATTTGACGAAAGACAGATATTGAAGATGCCTGATGGTAAAGAATTTATTATTGATTCTATACATAGGGTAAATGATTAAATTTGAGTTGTAATACAATTTATATTAGAACTGATTTCCGTATCGAACATAAAAAATTGAGTTTTAACCCATATGCCAATCTAAATTAGGACATCATGGCTAATATCAACAATAATACGGGTATGATTATGTATCGTGACATTTTTGGTCAAAGAGTAATTCAAGCTCCGAAGAAGCAAGAATCAAAGACAGAAGTAGTTGAGGTACAACTCAAGGTAAAGGTGGTCAAAAAGACCAAAGGAACCATTGAAACTACCGAAATCACAGAGACCAAGAAAGTCAAACTGACTAAGGAGCCGAAGAAAATCAAAGATAAGAAGGAAGCTGGAACCTGTAAAGCTATACTGCAAAGTGGAGTAAATGCTGGGTATCCTTGTGGTAATAAGATTGCCAAAGGAAACAAGAAGTATTGTGGTATGCATTCAGACAAGTAAACTGTTTCCAAACAATCTAACCTAACCTAATTATATATAAGTTATAATACCATATGGTATTACAACTCAAAATTGATATCCAATTCAACCTAAATGATTTCAATTTGTGAACTTAATAATTAATTACTTTCTAATTAATTATAAATGGATAAGCAACTTATAGTTGATATGTGTAAAGGGAAATCCAGTTTATCTGTATTGGACCTTTCTGATGATAGTAAAGACTTTCTCCTTCGGTTATGTACTGTTCTTCTCTCAAGGGGATACGAACATCCTTTTCTTAAACAATCGTTCAAATTGATAACTGATAATAAGATTTACATTTTGAAACGAAACTTCACTCTACTTCAAAAGACAATTCTAACGAAAGAAAAAACAGCAATCACCATAACTTTCGGAGACCAAGCTGAAAACCATGCAGGTATGCAGATTATAGGTAAGATGGCTGAACATGGTCTTTCTATAAATGAATTACAACAGGCTAAAATCCTACTAGAAAGTCAAGGATGTGTTTGTGAATACATTAATCTCAGACAGAGATTACTTGAGAACTGGAATAACCCTGATAATATAGATATAGAAGAGGCTGGTGTTCTATTGATAAGAAATGGAGTATCTCATATGTTAAAAGAAGTTGGTTATAGTGCAGACGATATGTTTGAAGAACAGGCTAATTTGAACCTTGATACAAAAGCATTCATGAAAGGAAGAGTCGTTAATAAAGTAGCTCGTCATAACCTTTGTTTTGACGAAACTGAACAAGAACCTGATTACAATAATAAAAAAGGGAGAATTATTAAATACGACGATGTCCCTCTAACAAAATATCTTCATTTCTCCCTTCCAAAGTATATTGGACCGTCAACCACTAAACTTGCAGGTGAGGGTAACTACTATTACGATATCAGTATCTGTGGTATCGGTTGGCACGGTGATACTGAACGGAAAAAAGTACTTGCTGTTAGACTTGGATACAGTATCCCGTTAGCTTACCAATGGTTTTACAGACATAAGATAATTGGACCAAGAATAGATATACCGAAAATCAATCATGGTGATATCTATGTCATGAGCGAAAAGGCATCTGGATTTGACTGGAAGAGTTCTTCTTTTGCAACTCTAAGACATGCAGCCGGTTCTAAAAAATTCCTTCAATATAAACCTGGATGGTTGTAATGTTCTATAAATGGAACGAAACGATACTAAGACTAAATTGAGTGTGAATTCAAAATAAAATTATGAACACAAACTAATATAAATGAATAAACATATGTATATTGGTGTTTTAATAACTTCATGTTTGATTGGTGGCATCATTTTAACAGTGTCTATAGTTGTAATTACCAATCGAAAAGAGAAGCTGACTATAATGCCTATTATAATATGATTTTATATGGTTACCCATATAGAATAAAATTTTTGTTTACAGCTTGATTTTGTATCTATCGAAGTTTTCTTAATCATAACAACTTCGACTTTACTTTCTTCCTTCTTATTTACAACAAGATGATTATAGATTATTTGAGTCTATATTCATATTCAACATTGTGGTTTGAATTTAAGCCAAGTTGATATAATACAGTAAAATTAAATCTTTTCAGATTTAATTTTTTTGTTTTCTTTTTTCCCATTTTTTTCCCCTTACTTACAATTAATTTGTTTTTCCCATTTTTTCCCCTTACTTACAATTTAATTTTCTACTTACAATTTAATTTGGATCCTACTGTGTTAACCGGTAAAAGAAGCTCGATTTGGTCTCACCATTATGGATGTATAAGCATCTGTTATAATAATCGATGTTCATCACAACACCGTTACATGTATCAACAAGCTTACAATTTTGAAATCCACAAGGAGTGGGATTTATTTCAGTCTCGTTATGTGCAAAGGTGCACACTTTTCGAGAACAGGTAACCCTTTTGAGAACACTGTGACAAATCACAGTCTTGAGCTTACCCACAGTCTTAGGCTTATTAGGCTTGGACTCGACCTTAGTCTCAACTTTAGTCTCAACTTTAGTCTCAACTTTAGCATCGACCTTAGCCTCAACTTTAGTCTCAACTTTAGCCTCAACTTTAGCCGCAACTTTAGCATCGGTCCTAGCTTTAGCCTTAACCTTTAGTGACATCCCATTTCTCAAGCAGTAGTTCTCTCGAGATTCATCGGGATGGATACAAGAACAGTACTTGCCTTCGGAATTTCTAAACACTCCACCAATAATCTTCACGAATCCACAACGAGACCCATGTTGACACTCAGCGATGTTAAGTTCATCAAACGAATGAGCAAATCTGCACTTATCTCCATGTCTACAAGGACTACCAGTTGAGAGACTCTCACAGAGACGAGTCTTACTCAATTTGGATCTAGATTTTTGGACTAAAAGTCTTTCAATCTCTTCCTTTTCGACCACTTTAGGTGTATGTTCATGTTCATGAACTTGATTTTGGTGTGCATAAATCTTAGGATTTGACTCCCTCCAAGCATTGCACTCGAATGTTGCCACTTGAATTTGAGGCTTTGGTCTCACAACTTGTTCAATCTCTCCCCACGAATTAAACAAAGCTGTTTCGACTTCACTTTCAACCTCGGTGATTTCGACATAGACCTTACTCTCAGTCTTAGTCTCTACCACCTTGCATTCAGGTACTAAAAATCCCTCACGATTAAAGTATGAATCACGAGTCTCCCCACCAAAACGATGGAGAAATTTACATCCGAAACCTATGTTGACATATTTTCCAGGTGCAACCTCAGTGACTTTATTACATTTCTTGAATCTGCAATCATCGATGACCAAGTCATCTAAATTGTGAAGGAAGCAACAATCACCATTACAAGTTTTTGGGTTCTCCATAAGTAAGCTCTTGCAGATGCGGTTTTTCTTCTTTTTGATAAGAGGACTTTCCACAACAACAGGAACCACCACGGGAACAACAACAACACGAACTAGCTTTTTGGCAACCTTTACAGGTTTACCAACATATATAATCGGGAAAGCATCCTCGACGATTGGCTTTTTTCCCACCAACACAAAGCCATAGTCGTCTTCATCGCTGATAGCTTTCGACTCAAGGTCTGCAAAACCCATATTTGCAGTCTCGCCTTGAGCCCTTAAGACTTCCAAGTTCATGAGTTTTGATTCAGCCTCTTGGGCGATCATGAGTTGAAGATCTTTAGCCTCTTTATCCCTTTGCTTCTGAGCGAGCTCGAATACATCAACGAAAGAGAATGCGAGATTCTGAATTGCTTCTTCATCCTGCTTTTCAATTTTCGCTAGTTCATCAACTTGCTCTTCGCTTAGAGAATTTGTTTCAATTTGTTTAATCTCATCTTCCTGCTCTACTACTTTTGGTTTTTCGAGAGAGGAAACATTTAGTTTCTGTCGAATCTCTTGGAGATGATGAGATGGTTCTTTATATCCAAGTTCTTTTGCAATTTCCATTATCCAAGAGTCGTCGAAAAGGAGAGATGATTTCCTGAAAAACTCACCACGAGCTCTTTCAAGTACCTTCTTTTCGTTAATCTTCTTCTTGGCTTGGGACGATTCCGTTTGAGGAACAACAGCTTTCGAGAAAAATTTACTACTGCTATCGAACTTTTTAGTTCCACCAGCACAAGTGCTAGAAAAAGTAGTAATCTTCCTCTTAAAAGGTTCGGGCTTGTAATTAGCCTTAGCCTCTAATGCTTTCAGTTCTTGAGCCTCAACAAATGCCTGAAGTTCGAGTTTTTCTTTTTCTGCATCCTCTCGCGATTTTTGTTCACGGATTTCTTGTAATTTCATAGCGAATTCTTTAGAAAGCCGTTTGTTGATCGCGAGTTTAGCATCTTCGGCGAGGAAAAATCCACTTTCCTTAGAAGCTGTTTGCATAATAATGGGCGGTGTAATCAGCCCGAACTCGTTTCTACTTCTCCTCGAAATTTCGAAGAAGGAGAACTCTTCCCAATTTTCACCAGTTGGAACTTGGTGAAATGAAAAGTTTTTCCAGAAGGCAGAATAGTCATAATCACCGGTGGTGTTGGTGATATCATTCATAGTCATTTTCATAGTCATTGTCATAGTCATAGTCGATTTAAAAGCGATTTGATTCATTGTATTTGTTTCCTAACTTACTCCTGCTTAAAAATCGTAAAATCATTTTTTTTGAGGAAACCTGAGATTCCATATAGGCACCAACTCCTCTCGAAAAGATTCTTTGTTTACCAAATTGAAAAAAATAAAGAATACAAGTTAAAAATCAGTATCATGGAGTTTGAAAAAGCTGAGATAAAGAATATCACTATTGATGGAGAGACTAAATATGATTTGGAATCTGCTAAATGCTGTTCATTGTATTGTTATAATATCATTTCTTGGAATATTAAACATTGCCCAATATCATCTGTAATGATTGATAATATAAGTTGTTTTGTTATGAAGAAATATATATCAGGTGTTGTATCAGTTTTTTACAATAGAAAGAAAGAAGAACTTATATTCAGGTTGAGTATGATGAAAAACTATGATTATCAAGAAATTAAGAACAAGAAAAAATATTCTTTTACAGTTGAAAACTTTACTGAACATTTCATTGAGTTTTATATTATCGTATCAATTTTTGTCGATTTCAAAGCAATACGATACTGTAATAATTGTTATAAGCCTACATACTTGTTGACTCATAAAGAACTTTGTAAAGAATGCCATGTAATCAGTATAACAGGAGTGAAAAAGATTGATTGTATCAAGTGTATGCAACCACAGCAGTCTAAATTAAAACTGTTTATCAATAAGTTTTTGTGTAAGTAATAAATATAAATATAATTTAAATTAAATTATATTTGAATGTAGTTTAAAAAAAATGATTTTGAACTGAACGAAAAGGTTAAAATTAGGAAACCATGGATACTATTGAAAAGATTATTGATATGACTATTAATATGACTATTGAGGATGAATCGGATGATGATATTTTCGTCATTCTTAATGAGAAAGATAAAGAGTATGCAGTTCAGAACAATCTGAAAATAGCATATTCGGAAATTGATCTCGAAGATTCCTCTTACCAAGAGACATTAGCCTGTACACCAGCTCGTAAAAACAGGTTGTGTCCTCAAGGTATAAATTGTATTTCTCGAAAAGATTGCAATTTTTTGCATAGCTTACACGACCTGACATTGTTCACTTGTAGAGACCAACATTTATGCCATAATGCGGTGTATGACCGCAATGGGTATTTTATCAATGTTGGTGAAGGGTGTTTCAATGTGCATGGTAACGAGAAAAGAAAGGATTTTTTCATACGAAATGGATTGGTTAACCAGAGACCGACATTTGTGGAGCCTATAAAAGTTGAAAGAAATGGATATTACAAGAGAACAGATGAAGAGAAGGGTATTATGTTTCGTCAACGGAGAATTACAGTAAGACCAGACGAGAAGGTTATCAAGACATTGGTTTGTCAAAGCATCAAGAAGAAGTTGAAATGTAAATTTGGAGATGAAAAGTGTACTTTTGCACATACATACAGAGAGTTGAGGGAGACCCAATGTAAATCGAGAATATGCTCGAAATATAGGGGTGATGAGCCTTGTCCGTATGTTCATTCTGATGAGACTCGTCAACAATTTGCTTTACGGAACAACTTTCATCAATACTTTCCAGATGAAGTTCAACTGCCGTTAGAAATTGAAGCACCGCTACCTGCACAACCGCCACTACCAAGGGAAGCACCGCTACATGTTCAACCGCCACTACCAAGGGAAGGATTTGCTCAAGTCAACTCAAGATTGAAGACAAAGTTATGTGGCAATATGGGAAACTGCAGATATGGTTCAAGATGCAATTTTGCTCACAGCTTACAAGAGTTACGGAAGTAAAGTAATCATTTACACATACATGTATTAATAAGTCACTAATAAAGTTTTATATTGGATACCAATATAAAATTTCATATATTATTCTGAATTGCCTTGTCCTTGATTTTCTTTTGTATTTACAATAAGTTTGTAAGTTTCGTTTAGAAACTGGTTTTCTTCTTTCAAAACCAATTTCTCTAAAATAGAGATGAAGTTCAATTGTGTTTTTTTTTCGGATTCAACCTCATCATTACCTTCTTCGTTGTGTTCCCTTTTGAGTTCTTCTACATTCTTTTCAATCTTTTTCGGTTTGAAAACAACCTTGATTCCTTTTTGAACTATTTCTTTGTATATTCTTGTTTTTTTAATTGCTTTGAACTGTTCGTAGTTTCCTTTTAAAGTCAGTTTAATTTGATCCTGAGAATCTGGAATTTGGTAATTCACTATATCTTCAACATCCATATAGACTATTTTTTTACGGGGCATATTCAAGTTGATTTCGTCAAATGTATAGTTACCGTCGTCCTCAAAGTTGAAGTAAGCAACCGTGTTTTTTTCGCTCTCTCCGAAAGCATGTTGCAAGGCTGAACCTGAATAGTAAATGTTCGGTTGTGGTATCTGACGAGAATGAATATGACCGGAAATAACAAGGGGATTATCAAGAGACCATTTGTCTCCTTCAACAGATATGATTGCACCCATCTTACAACCTGCAAATTCCTGATGAGCAAAAATACAAGTCGAATCGGTGTATGATTCGTTAATCGTGTTGAGTGCCTCTTCAAACTTTTGAGGTGGAACATAAGGGGAAAATATAAATTTTTTATTATCGATTTCGTATTTGATAACTCTATCGACTATTGTAGTATTATCCCATTCTTTCATTCCGTTCATCCAATGGTTATCGTTAAGAAAGATTTGGTTATTGTATGCATCGTGGTTTCCTACAAGGACAAATGTCTTTGTAATTTGTCGCATGTTGTTGATGAATTCGTAAGCCTTATTCATAGCCATCGAATGAACATTTTCATGAGTATGAAGCACATCACCTAAACAAACGAAAAAGTCAGGTTTGTTTTGAATTGCAGATTCCATTAGTTTTTGCATAAATATATTGATTTCGGCGATATTGTTAACCTGAATATGAGGGTCACCACAGACTAATACTTTAATTGTCATTTATTCTACTCTTATTCTACTCTTGTTTTACTATTTATATTTCAATTTAAATATAAACTAAAATTAAGTTTAATATAATAAATAATGCAGTATATGGATGATTCAGAAATAATCGAACCAAGCAACTTATGTGAGTTCGAAGATAATTACCAAGGATATGCAAATAAGCCTTTTCACTATTCAAAAATTCAAGAAAATAAAACTGGTTACACTATGCTAAATCCTCAATCCGTAAAATCAAAGTACTCAAACAAATTTGATAGAATTAAAGTGGACGGCAAGTGTGTTTTTATCACTTCAACTCCAGATGGTTCTGTAAAGTCAAACATGCATGATGGTCAGTATACTCTTGTAGATGTTCCTTTTAGAGATTCCGGACTTGACCTTAATGAATTAGATAGAATATATACTGATGATTCGTTTAAACAACACAAGACAGGTTTTAAAAATTATAAAGATATAGAAGGAGGAGATATATTGTATTATGTTGATAAACGAAATGAAGAACCTTTTTATTCACCTGTATTTTCCTCTGATTTTAATACGACTTCAGTCATGTATAAAGACCCAATGGGTGGAATGAGACCACAATACATAAGACATCCGAATAAGGATACAAATAAGATTACTGGTAGGAAGTCGTTTGATTACAGTTTATCTTGGATTGAAGATAGTAATGAAACAAGAGAAGATATATTATCGAGACAAATTCAAAAATTGAATCAAAACAGATGGAGTTCTAGATGGGGTCCTGATGTTTAAGACAATATTCATATTTTGAATTGTAATACTTTCAAATTCCTAAAATGTATTACAATTCTTTATTTGTATTAAACGAACAATCTGGAGGAATATCTTTATAAAACTCATCAATATTAGAATAGGCAAATGTAGCTCGATTTGGTCTCTCCTGAGTTATAATATCTAAATCAGCTTTACAACACCTTGATTCTATACCACATTCATTTCTTCCCATAATAATAGCAAAATAACCTTTATCGTTTGTTTGTCGAGGCCAGTCTTTTGACCACGAATTTCTACATATCCAGTATCCAACATTGTATCTCTTATCTACACCATTATTACAATATCCAATCACTTCAATAGCATGACCGCCTTGAGAAACACCTTTTTTATCGTATTGGTAAACACCATCACCTGAAAAGTTGATAAAATCGTGATATATATCAATAGTAGCATAAAACGGACCGTTCAAATACAGTTCCAGTTTCATATTGTTTATATTATTTTGAAGTGTTTTATCGTCTGACTTTCCATTTGGAATAAACTGGGTAAGTGATTTGATACTATCTTGTAAAACATTAAAAGATTCTTTTTGTCCGTCTATAAATGAACTGCAATTTGTCTTAATATCATTTATTTGTTCTTGTAAATATTGAAAATTATTTTCAGTATAGATTTTATTGGAAAGACCCCATTTGAATACATTTTCTGGATTACCTCCGTTACAACCATCTTTAATGCAACTGATAATCTGTTGAACACTCAATCGTTTTCGAAATACACCATTAGTAAATATGGTTGCTCTGTCAGATAAAACATTACATGAAGCAAAAGCCCAACATGATCCGCATACTCCTTGGTCTTCGTTTACATTTAGAAGAGTAGGTTTGTAAAAGAAGAAAGAAGGAAGTTGAACTGATTGGTTATTATAAAGGGCAGATTCAACTGGTTTTAAACTCGTTTTCAATATTCTATCAATTGTCACTTCATTATCTATTATTTTCTGTAATCCTAAATTAATAATAAAGTATTCTCGTTTCAAGATAAAAAATAAACTGAATACAATAATTAGTATCATCAGAACTATCAGATACCATTTCATTTATTATAAAAATGAAATAAAAATTAGTTGCTAAACCGAATTAGGATATTAAATGACTCATTTACGATTGATAAAAGAAGAAGAGATTGAATTTATTATTGATTTTATTCGCCCTCAAGTTGGTATTCCACTTGATAGTGCTATGGCTATTGTAGAAAACAACAAGGAACGATTTCGAAAACAACTCAGAGGACAATCCATATACAGCGAAATCATTCCACAGCTTAAACAAGATATTGAAAAGACTTATTTTAATTCTCTTGTTCAAGCAGGTGAAAGTGTTGGTATTATATGTGCTCAAAGTATCGGTGAAAAACAGACTCAAACATGTCTTAATACATTTCATTCTGCTGGTATATCGAACAAGACTATGACTACAGGTGTTCCTAGATTTCAAGAGTTGATAAATGCAACTAAGAATCCAAGAATGGTCAATCATAAAATCTACTTTAATGAGGGTCGAGATTCAATTGAAAACCTACGGGATGTAGTTGGTCATACAATTACAGGACTTCGTTTAATTGATATTACAACTTCAATTACAGTTGGATATAATAAAGAACCGGAAGATTGGTATGATATATATAAGGTGTTTTACAATGATGATTTTACCCGATTTCCACATTGTATTATCGTTAAGTTTAATATGAATAAGCTGTTTGAAAATAAGCTGACTTTAGAAAAAATCACAAATGTAATCAGTAACGAGTTTGCTGACCTACATTGTGTATTCTCCCCTTGTCAAGTAGGAGAAATTCATATATTCGTTGATACTACAGATATTACATTGCCGGAAGATAGAATAATGTTTATTAATCCTGAAAATGAAGTTGAAATTTACCTTGAAGAATGTGTTATTACAACAATTTCTGAGATTCATATATGTGGTGTTCTTGGAATTGAGGAGATATTTTATTCTCAAGATGAAAAAACAAAGGAGTGGCTTGTCGAAACGAATGCTATACCGGGCAAAGGCACAAATAAGATAAATGCATACAAGAAGTTACTCTCGCTCGATAATATCGATTCAACGAGAACCTTATCAAACAACATATGGGATATATACGAAGTCCTTGGAATTGAAGCCGTAAAGGAGTTTCTAATTGAAGAACTTTCAACCATTATGGAAGGAATAAATACTTGTCATAACAAGTTACTTGTCGATAGAATGCTTCATGGAGGTTCTATAGCATCGATTACAAGATATACATTGAAAAAGGATGAGTGTGGTCCTATGGGAAAAGCAAGCTTTGAGGAGTCACTTGATAACTTTCTGAATGCTGGTGCTTCAGGTACAATTGAACCGACAGAGGGTGTATCATCAGCTATCATATGTGGGAAAAGGGCTAATATCGGAACTGGTATGATTGAACTCAAAGCCGACTTTAATAAGTTGCTACAAATGAGAAAAGAGATGTAGAGTGATTATTTAAACTTATGTTCAATTGAAAATAAGTTTTATTCTTTACGATAATAAATGAAAAAGATAATTGTCTTATCAGTTATTATTTTAGTTATTATTTTAGTTATTATTTTAGTAGTTGTTTATAATCAGAACAAAAGCAACCGTGTAATCAATATTTTTCGGGAACACTTTAATAATAAAACCTACAATCGAATATTGGATTTAGGTTGCGGTGCATGTTGTAATTCGACTATATTGGAATCGATGGGATATCAAGTGACTTCGTTAGATGTAATAGACAAATCTATATGTAAGAGACCAGAAATATACGATGGTAAAACAATACCTTATGATGATAATTCATTTGATATTGTTTTATGTAGTTTTGTGTTGCATCATGTGCCCAATTGGTATGACTTGCTAAAAGAGATTAAAAGGGTTGGTAAGTACATTTTGGTAATTGAAAATACACCTGAAATCAGTTTGGATTATTGGTTTGTTGAAATTCATGCTCAATCAGAATGGGGTCATTGTATACAATGTTTTAAAACAAATGATGAATGGTTAGATGTGTTTCATGATTTGAATTTGCATGTTCAAAATACAAAGAGAATACCACGGTGGTATTTTCCTTTTGCAGATAAACCTTATTTTTATCCTGTACCATCAACTGTATATGTTTTATCTAAATAGAAATTTAAAAATCAAACTCTTTAATATAAATGGAAAACAAGGTTAATGATATGTCCGAACTTATAATCGGTCTTGTTAATCAGCTTAAATTAAGCTTCAACCAGTATAGCCTTAACGAAAATAATGTAATCGATTATGTCATGAGAGTGATGAATCTAGTTGAGAAGAATAACAACCTCTCCGGATTCGAGAAAAAAGCAGTTGTAGTTGAGGTTATAAGTAAACTGTTAGATGATGCTCCAAATCTAACACCTGAAACAAAAATAGCTTTAAAGTTAATTGTAAATGTGGTTGTTCCTAATGTGATCGAAGCTGTGGTATCAGCAACCAAAGGGAATACAAATATCAATAAGCTTGCGATTGGAGATAATAAATGTTGTTTCTTTTGAGTTATAATATAGTTTGATATTACAACTTTATTTAGAATCTAAATTGAATTTAAGATAAATAAAATACAATAGTTAAAATGTCTAAACAACTTACTTGTGAAGAAACTAAACTATCAGGCTTGAAGTGTGACTATAAAGCCAAATTTACAAGAGGCGACGGAAAACATGTATGTGGGTTTCATAAGAAACCTAAGACTGAAGTTCAATCTGAAATGAAAAGTGATGGGCAAAAGCTTAGAATGGTTGATTTGTTCTGTGGAACAGGAGCATTTACTCTTGCTTTTGAACAAACAGGATTAGTTGAAGTAGTTTTTGCAAATGATATGTTTAAGCATTCAGAAACGATTTACAATTTGAATTTTAACCATAAACTAACACTTGGAGATTTAAATGATATTGAGAATACTACAATACCAGCACATGATATACTCTGTGGAGGTTTTCCATGTCAACCTTTTAGTATTGCTGGATATCAAGCAGGTTTTCAAGATGAACGGTCAAATGTTTTTTGGAAGATATTATCAATTATAGAACACCATAAACCAGCTTGTGTTATACTTGAAAATGTTAAAAATCTGGTTTCTCATGATAATGGAAACACTTTTAAAACAATAAGAGAGAACTTAGAATCGAGGGGATATTCAATCTGCTTTAATGTTCTAAATACATCCAAGATAACAGGTATACCTCAAAATAGAGAGAGGATATATATGGTCTGTATTAGGTCTGACCATAAAAAAAACATCTTTAATCAATTCAACTTAGATTTTGAACTGAAAGAAAAAAAGAAAGTAAGTGAGTTTTTAGAGACAGATGAAAAGATTGAAAATAAATATTACTACACACCTTCATCTGGAGCTTGGGAACTTTTAAAAGATGTCAATCCTAAAAAGGATACTGTATATCAGTATCGTCGTGTTTATGTTCGAGAAAATAAGAGTAATGATTGTCCAACACTCACAGCGAACATGGGTTTGGGAGGTCACAATGTTCCGATTATCGGTGATAAAAAAGGAATTAGAAAGTTAACCCCAAGAGAATGTTTTAATCTACAAGGGTTCCCATCAAGCTATTTATTACCAGAAATAGCCGATTCACATCTATATAAATTAGTTGGTAATGCAGTATCAGTTCCTGTAGTAAGTCTAATAGCTAACCGTTTGGTACGATTATTAGCAAATAATTAGTAAATAATAAAATTTAAATTGTAATACAATTTAAATTATTAGTTCAGAAAAGGTATTATCAAATATTATAGTGCAATGAGCAGATATTTGTGGATATAGTAATTCCCAGTTAAGTCGAGGTCTTCTTCCTTGTTTACATTGGTCGTTAAAGGTTTGGGTTTTATTCACTTTTATAGTTTTCCATTCTTCCGAACTGTACTTCAGAATAACTCTATACACAATATACCTATCATTTAACCATTGCCTTGCATCGAGAAAATAAATCTCATCCCATTCGGAACATGGTGTAAAAGAGATTGGACCATTAGAACTAAAACATTTGCACTCTAATTTCCCCCTTAAAGTCGAACATAGGTCTCCTGATTTACAGTTCCAATAAACTGTTTCATCACCTTGATTTTGAATTGCAAACTTGATTATATTTTCACTTATATATTCTGGTATACAAGGGAGTCGTATTTTCATGTTAGTCTCTTTCGTCAGAGAGATTATATCTTGAACATATCTTTTGTGAATAGCATAAAATTGCTTTATTGAATCAGCTGTAAAATCAGATTGATAACTTTTATTTGTTTTTGTGTATTGAACAGATTCTAATTTTCTTTTATTATGTACTTTACACACATTTTTGCCATCGAATCCAACTGTTTTTGCTTTATAAATACATCTTAATCCTGATTTTTTATATTCTTCGCAAATCATTTTCTTTATTTCAATTATATTTAAACTGATTTTTTCAGTTTAAATAAAATACAATAGTTAAAATGTCGAAACAACTTACTTGCGAAGAAGTTAAACTATCAGGCTTGAAGTGTGACTATAAAGCCGAATTTATAAGTGATGATGGAAAACATATGAGTGAAACGAAGAGTGAAACGAAGAGTGAAACGAAGAGTAAATCTATTGATGATTATATTAATACCGATTTATTACCGTCTTGTGTTGAAGATAATCCTTGGCTTTATGAAAGAAAAACAAGTGCATGCGGTTACGATACTGGTAAATGGATGTTATTTTATCCACTTAAATTCATGGATGAAAAATGGATTCTT